>Ga0209700_100052_pt1 | contig 151968 bp, 74 predicted proteins | sample SiratroredBW_FD_187528 | JGI IMG/M metagenome (GOLD analysis project Ga0209700, IMG submission 187528) | Root nodule microbial communities of legume samples collected from California, USA - Siratro red BW (SPAdes) (version 2) | ecosystem: Host-associated > Plants > Roots > Nodule | place: USA... | reverse complement strand
TTTAGTTCTTTGAAATTTAGAATAAATAATAAAAAGGAACTTTGACTTTATAAGTAAAGTTTGATTAAATAATAATAATAATAAGATAAAATGAAATTTGTAAAAAAATGATAAAATAAAAAAAAAGGTGTTGGGTCTGTCTTAAAATAAATTGAATAGAAAGATTAAGTGAGCCCAACTGGATAGAAAAATGTTTTCTGAAGCCTAATTTACTAATAAAAAAAGTTACTGTTTACACATCCCTTATCTGTTAATTGTGCTTGCCACATAAGCCATAAGGTTTACAGAAACACATTGCCCATTCAAGTTCCTATGTAACTTTACATTTTAATTCTTTAATTAGTGCCTAACAAATTTTATTTCTCATAACTAAATTTTAACCTTTTTGCCTTCTCACATTTAACACATTTAGTAATCATGCTTTTAACATTTAACCAATAGTCATGCTTTTAACATTTAACAAACAATCATGTTTTAACATTTAAACTCTCATAGCCTTATTTAACTCCTATAGCCTTCCTATACTGTTCAGGGGCTATTCATGTTCAGGGGCTATTTATGTTTAGTGGCTATTCATGTTCAGTGACTATTCATTTTTCTTTTTATTATTATTGTCCTTTTGCTGATTCTTCCTGAAATGTAACCTCTTAAGCCAAAAGGAGTTAATACAGAGAGGTGAAATAATTGATTCTTAATAAAAATCATGATTGAGGGTGTTATGAGTATTATGGAGGGAGATGAAGGGATGGACAGACAAAAATATAAAGGGGAACCGAAAAATTGGGACACAGAAAAATTGGGAGGAGGACAGAAAAATTGAGAGACAGAGAATACACAGAAATTCTTAGAAATTTAGAGAGAAAAAGATACTGAGGAAGAATATTGAAAAATATTATTGGATTTTGTTGAAAAAATTTAAGGGTCCAGTAGAAACCACCAGAAAGAGAAAACAAGAAGCTAAATTAGGAATCTTCAACGGGTTGGTCTTCTTCCTTTAATTCTGTCTTGCTCTTTTTTTTTATTATTTATTTTGTCCATATTCATGTTTTTCATCTGTATTGTTGTGTTTAACCTGTACAGTATCAATGAGTAATTATTCTTTGCAAGCATTGTTAAATTAATTTTTATAAATTATTATATCTACAGGACGATTGCTGCCACTGGCACGATCAGGTAGATGCTTGATACGGTTGCTGTTACCACACCGATCCTGAGATTATCTAATTGCTGTATTTTTTACACAAATGATATTGTTCATATGGCAAATTTGGCTACTGCTAGCACAGTCAGTAAATTCCAATAACAAAGATATAGTAACATTAGATATCATTAACCCAGAGACAGAAAATAAACACAAAACCCCAAACTAGAATAAAAAATACCTAAACTCAAAACTCACAAAAATCCTCAGAACTCAGTGAATCCAAAGACCCACTCAAAAGAATACCAAACAGTCTTTCTAAAAATAAAACAGGTTAATCAAAAGTCGGTCCATAGTCAGTAGCAAATTTAATTCCAGAAAATTAATAGTCCCAACTCCAGAAAATTAATAGCAAAGTCCCAAATTCGAAAATTTTCAAACCATGTACCAAAACATAAATTATTCATAAACAAAAGTCCACTCCAAGTAACCAATATAGAAACAGAACCCAAAGGCAAAGAAGTCCCTTTTCCCAATTTAAAAAAAAAAAACCTAACATCAACCGTCACTATCCCTCACGAATCCAAATAGCCACAGTAAAGAACAAAACCAACAAAGTAGCTCAAGCATCCGATTATAATCCTTTCTGCCACTGCTTAGGGTATTAGGATTCATTTTTTGTTTTTAATTAATCTTACTGTTTTTATGTTGTACATTTTTTTAATAACAAAATAAAAGTAAGTTAGGAAAATAATAAAAAAGAACCTTTTTTTTTTACATAAACTTTTAAAAATAAAATATTAGATTTAAAATAATTTTAAAAATAATTTAAAAATATATAATGTTTTAATAAACAAATATAAACTTTTTCTTTCAGAAAAACGAGATTAAATGAAATTTCAAAAAATATGAAACTATCACCAATCAACTTTTAAAATTAGAACTACGTGATCCTGATTTTCTTTTGGAAATACGTAGGACCAAGGTCAATCCTTGTCGGGTTCAAAAAAAATAAAAAAAATAAAAATTTGTTTTTGTTATTATTTTGTTTGTTTATTGTTCATTCTTAAACTGTATTTTTTGTAAATATATATTCATTTTTAGTTGCTGTAATTATTATTTTTTTTGGAAAAAATAACATTTTGTAGAACAACACTTATTTTTATTCATTTAACAAGTTTGTGATCGCCCCGTCGTGATCCCGATTGCGACACCAGTCATATTGTGGTTGAAAATTGTGCTTGTGCATCCTTTATTCTTTCAATGCACCTGTTTGTAGTATAATAGTTTGAGTCACCTTTGGGGAGGTCATGTAGGGAATAGACCAGAGAGGAGGGGTTAGTATGGCTATCTTAGGTATGTGATTATACAAACTGAACAATGTATTTTAAATTTTGTTTTTTGTAAACAGGTTGGAGCATCTCTATTGTACTCTCTATAAATTATATTCCTTTTGCCCATAAAAAAATTATTGTAGTACATGCTAATAAATTTTTGTATAAGAATGATCTCAATCTTTATGCTTTTATGTTAATTAATTATAACAATTTACTATTCTCAAGATTAATTATGAGTGATTATTAAGCTCAAGTAGTTAAAATTGATATTTTAATAGTAAAATCCTAAGATTGATTCAAAATCTATTCAAGATCAGGAAACATTAAGATTTTAAGAATTGTTGAATAAAATTGTAAAAACCTAAATTTAATTAAAAATTAATGCAATCAAAATTTTACCATGTTACCTAATTTTAATGTATTTAAAATTTAAAATAAATTCTAAGTCCAATTAAGAATTAAGAGTATTTTTAGCTCCACTATTAATGAGTTTTAATTTCAATTAAAATAAAATCAATCCAAGTCACTTTTAATGTACATTTTTTTTATTTCTTTAATAATATCTCTTAAATACTTTCTTTTTACTTATTTTCTTTTCATATAAAAAATATGTTATATATATAATAAAAAAATAAAATTTATGATTGGTGTTGCTATTTCATGATTTACGCTTATTTTTTATATATATAATAAAAAAATAAAATTTATGATTGGTGTTGCTATTTCATGATTTACACTTTTACGCTTTTGTTAGTTTGTCACGATTCTATTAATAATTCGATTTTAACTATCCTGATAAAGCTTTGTCCACATATTTAACACAAGCTTCATATATGATTGTAAATATATAAATTAGAAGTAATTATCATTTTTTATTTTTCGAGGTTAAATTAAAAATAAATTTAATTTTTAAAATAGTATGATAGTCATTCAAAGTTTATAATATGTGAATATTTATCATCAACTAACTTGTACCGTTCGGAAATTGAACTAAACAATAAGATTGACCAATTAACGAGTTTCTTTTATAAATTAAGACACTGCAATGTTCTTTTATTGAGTAAATTTATATGTAGAAGAATTGGATGAAATATGAAAGAGAAATTTATATGCGACCTGGCTTGCCATGTATATTGTAAGTCATATACGCGTTTATATTAATTGATATTATAGCTGACTAAATTTGATACACAAAAAAATATATCATTGTAGTTGATATTTTGAATTATAGTTAGAGATTGTAATCTTCATAAAAAGAAATAACCCTTGCGTGATAAACAAAAAATTGAAATTTATTATTAAAAGTTAGCATGTTAGCTGACTTTTGTTTTTAACTTTATTCTTAACCATTAATTAATTTAAATATGAAGATAATTTCGTATCCATTTTCGTAATTTTATGTAAATAACGATTACTATAGTCTAAAATACAATAATGTGTTCTGAACGTATTTTTTACTTGACATATTTAACCATAAAACTTATTTTATATAGTTAATCAGATCAATACTTACTTTATATTTATAATTAACCATTGAATCCCTTTTCACAACTAATTAAACACACGCCAAATTTTGTAACTTTTATGATAAAAAATCTGTCTGCGTAAAACTCATAGTCTAAGTCAAATCAATTTTCTGCCGTCACGTCTGTGAAGTGCTTTTAACAATTAGAAAACTGTTAAATAAATTGGTAGGTAGGAAACTGTTTTAGAACAAAATAGCTTTGAATTTGAAATATTGCTAAATTTTGGTAATTTTTTTATGTTGATATCTGTAATAATTTAACTGAATTCAAATTGAATCAATAAAATATTTAATGTAATATATAAATATTGGAATCTTAAGAATAAAATCAGGGCATTTTAGTATCAGTCTAAAAATAACAATACATGTTTTGTCAAACATCCATCTCATATATCAAGAAACTGTAAAATTTCCTTATATTTATAAGTTTAATTTCACATAAAATAAGACACAAAAATCATGTAATGAGTCATTATTTAAAGAAAATCATTTAATGTGAGTTTGATTGCAAGATTTTTCACATACAATAGAACTATAAAGTTGTGATTTTATGGGCAGATAAAATTTTGCCCACGTAAAGGTCATGTTACATTGGAGTCAAATGCAATGATTTTAAAAGGGTCAATCACTTTTGAAGAAACACATTCTAGTTGAATCCATATATGTCTGAATACAATGTCTTAATCTGTGTGTAAGTAAAATACACACTTCCTCAAACATGGTTGAATGTGACTTAAGTAGCTGCAATTTGTAGTCTTTGTCTACGACCTTCACAACAATACATGTTTCTTCACAATAATGACTTGCTGAAACAACAACTCTTTGAGGTGAAGCCTTATTAATCAATTTTGGGTTCCAGAAATTATTATCATGCTTCTTGTTTTAGTTGTAAAAGTTTATTTCAACTTTAATTACTGGTGGTATATATATTTAAACCATGAATTTCAGATTTTATAAATATTAATTTAATCTTTTTTGTCATTATACATATTATTTTTAATATAATTTATTCTCTGTTATCTTAAGTTATTATAAGGATTAAGGGAATGGACAATAATTGTTGTATTATTTTGGTAGTGCAGAATATTTCTTATTCTTAAGAATACTTATAAGACTTTTAACTTTCTCCTTCTCTTTATTCACCTCACATAAATTATAATATTACTATTATCATCATTTTAGTTATTCTCGTTTTTATCGTTACCATTTCTGTATATATTATCATTTCTATTATTAGATCTTTATTACAAGAGTCTTCATTACATTATCATTATCAGCATCACTACTATGATTGTTATAATAATGATCACCATTTCTATTATCAAAATTTTATTGCAAATTTTATAATTATCATTAATATTGTTATCATCATTTATTATTTTAATTGTAATGGCTATCATTATTTTATTAGTGTTATCATTTCTTTTTATGGTTATTGCCATTACCACCATGTTCTAATAATAATCATAAATACTTTCATTTTATGTCATAGTTGTTATTATCACATAAATATTGTTGACTGGATGAAGACTTACAGAAAAGTTTGAGTTTTTGAGTTGTGTTAGTGCTATACAATATTGTCCATTGCAATAAACTTCGTTTACACTTTCATACAATATTATATTATCTTCTTATTTTTTTTGTGTGTGTCATAACTTACCACCAAATTAGGAATGACAAAACGATCTATTTATCTATTAAAAAAATATTTAAAAAGAAAATCAGTTCAAATCCATCCATTTAATTTATAAATGATTAATAATTCATTTATTTTTTCTCAATATCCAATAAATCTTCTTATCAATATGAAATGAATAATTTTTTTTAAACTAATATTTTTAGGACCAAATCCTTTTTAAATTCACCATTTTAATTTTTTTAAAAGTATATTTTTATCCTTTTACAAAATTCATTTAAACAATATTATATAAATTTATTTTTTTATTTTAGAAAAAAATATTATTTTTATGGATTGATAGAATATCCATCCAGATTAAATTTGTTAATTTGAATGACATTTTATTAAATGAATCATATCAGATTTAATTTTTATTAAATTTTTAACTCATAAAAAAAGATTATTAGTTTCTTATTCCAATCCATTTTATAACTAAAAGAAAAAGAGACAATTTTTAAATGTAGATCTGAAAAGTAAAATTATTAAGTATAAGGACTAAATGAGAAATTTTACCTTCACTTACTATAAATTACATTTTTTATCATTTTTATCCATTTAACATTCTTTATTTTTCTCAATTGTATTTCTCTTGACCTTTTGTATATTTAAATTTATCTTTTCATAGCAAATTTAAAATCATCATTTTGTTAAAGGAATTTAGCTCAATTAATTAAATATGATTTATGAATGGTTGTAAACTCCTTACATTGTATCCACCAATTTAGTTATGTTTTTATCGAAGCATGAAGTCACGAACATCAATTTAATTGGTAAAATAAATCCTTTTATTATCTGCTTATTGAAAAGAAGAAATACTTAACATATATCACTCTTTTTCCATCAAACCTACCTCATTTGTTTTCATTTTTCTCTTTATTCGTAACCCCTTTATTCTTTTCTTTTCTTTTTTCTGCACTCATAAACCTAAAACATTGAATGCATATTTATGAACACTTGAAAGTATTTTTTTGTAGAGAATTACAACAAAAGAGATGGTAGAGGAGAAGCATTGTTCTTCTGATGCTTCTTTTCTCAATTTGTACCCAACACTTATGGTGTTAAACTATTACGCAATTTCATGGTTTTCTATGGCACCAAACATTTGTAAATCCTACAAAGTTCTGTATAATATGCTAGAATTTTCCATTTAATAGAAAACGAATGTCACGTAAATCAGGCAATTTTGAAAATCATTCAAACACTAAAGAGTACAAGAAAAAGTGTCCAAGTTTTATTTTTCTCAAATCATAGGGAATTATTTTGGTTTATTCTAATTTGTAGAGGGAAAACAAAACTCATCTTTATCCCAAAAATTACTAAACATTTCATTTTACATGCAAAATTAAATACAATGACTAATATATGTATGAACTTTTCAAAACATCTAAATATTACTCTAAGTAAATAACATTAAATTAAATGAATAATCATTAAAGCCTTTTATTATCCTTATATATAGGATTATCATAAATTATTTTGTTTAGTCAAAGTTTCTCTTTCAAATATCTAAATTATACTTTTTCCTTTGAATATGTAACCAACAATTGTTTATTAATCGAAAATATTACCTCAAACTCTGTCCAATACACCTAATCAAACTGGTCTATTTTTAAAGTAATATTAGAGATAAATTGTATAAATTATTGAGTTAATTAATAGACACAATTTTTTTCCCTTACTGTATAATATATTTTGATTAAATTTTTTCCTAATATTTTTTTTCCGTTTAAAAATAATCACGCTCAGTCGGATTCTAAATATGATAATCTTTCTGAGCAAATATTCGCCCTATTATATTAAACACGATCACCTTTCTTAACAAATATTAAAATCTTGTTTTGATATTAAAATTATTCCCTCTGTTATTACTTATAAGAAAAACCACACATCTTATTTTGTCCTCAAATACAATGCAATATTAACCATTGTTTACCTTCATTTAGTGATATATATATATATATTTTTCTAAAATACTTTAACTTTAATTAATTTTCAATATTTAATTACTTCGGTATCATGTGCATTTCTTCTTTTCCGATATTAAAGTATTTTAAAAATTAATATTATAAAATAAATAAATTTAATAGAATTAACTTATTCTCTTTATTTTATGTGTATAAAAGATAACTAAGTTATTACATAATTATATATTATAATTTAGTGAAATTTTTAGTTGTTGTAAATTTCAAACATATTTTTTCATACTGAGAATAAAATATATTGAACATCAGAATAAAGAAAAAATTTATAATTAGTGAAACAATAAACTTTAACAACAAGACTTAAATTAACTACTTATTTTTATATACATATATTAAATTAATGTAACTATATATTTATAATGGTTGTGAGATGTCTATCATAAAAATTTATTTGGGTAAAGAATTTCAAAATTTGATGGATGAACTAAAATCATTGACTAGTCTTAATTTTTGGTCAAGGATTGGTGATGATTTGTAGGTTATAACAATTGTTGGATTTGCGTGGAGAACAATCTTCTTGCACTAGTGGTGGGTCTCATTGGTCTTCTAAAGTTGGATAGTAGTGTGACACAACTCATGCTTTGTGTTCATCGACAAACTAGATAGTTATCTATCATATGATGCTTGAATATACTCACCTCAAACAACCTTGTTTCATTTCATCTTTGCCAGACATGTTCCGTTGCTCGTGTTAGGTTCATCACTTTTAGCTTTCACAGTTTTCGTTACTTCACAAATAAATTTTTCCACTACTCATTATTTATATTAGAAAATAAATTTTAAATATGTAAAATATATTAGTGTCGATATATTTATTTCATGTGTAAAATAATATTACTGAGATTTGATCTTATATAATTTGGTTAAGAGACAGCAATGTTGATTTGATCTATAAAAATCTAAAGTACGTAGAAAATGTGTTTACGCGTTAAGATTATGTGACGCGTGTTAAGTGTCGACACAAAGAAAATATGGAACACGCGTTAACGTGAGGTTGTCAATAGTGTGGAAAGAAAAAATTTGATTCGATGACAAGTCATGTTGCAAACACAATTTTCCGGTAGCATTTCTATTATTTTGTAATAAAGTGACATTGATGTTAATGTTAAAATAATATTATATAATAGATAATTTGATGTAACTTCTGTTTTGATAATTCAAACATCCTAATTAGTAAAATTGGCGATCAAAAATGGTATTCATGAAAAGGTTTTGCCGACTTGATTTATTTCAAAGAATTCAGTAGAAAATCGTGTGTGGCGCAATACTTCATATATATATATATAGTTTATAAAATTTCTCAATCTATCGAAGTATCTTAAAATTAAAATCATAATATAAGTATTAAACTTTAAAGTGCTAATCATTGATTATTTTATATATAATTCTTTTTATAGTAATAAATAATAATATATCTGTGTATCTAGTAATTTGTTTAGTAGTGACGACTCAAGATTTTAGAAGGCTTAAAGTGAATTAAAAAAATATGTTTTATTTTTAAATTAATAAAATAACTAAAATTATGATATTTTTATCTAAAATTTATTTTTTAAATTTTTTGTGATACAAAATTATCTATTAAATTATCATAATTAATTTCATTGAAAATATCTTTTTCAAACAATAAAATTAATTAGTTTAATTTTTGTTGAGACATTGTTGATCTTAAATAAAATTTTATTAGTTTAAGTATTTAAAAAACTTCTTTCAGCTAAAGCAATTGATACTAGAATTATTAACATTATTCTATATGTTATATATGCATTTAGAAAATAATTTATTAGTTTTAGATAATTAAGAATGTAAATTAGTTTATCATTTTCCAATCCTATAATCTCCTTTAAGATATTTAATTCAGAAAATAAATCTAAGTCATCAAGATCTAAAAAATTATCTTGTTTCAAATACTTTTCAAGGTTTAACACATTTTTCCAATCTCTACTACCTTCGTTACCTAGTTTACTAATACAACTAATAACATTAAACAATTTACAACAAAAAGAAAATACTCAATCTAAATCTCTAGAATAAATGAGTAATGAGTCATCTTCGTTCTTGTTTCTTCCCATTAGACAATTTTTGGATGTAATATGATATAAAAAAGTGTCTTGAGATTTTTCTTTTGAAAATCTATATCAGTTATCTTAATAGGGCCTTTTTCTACTAATAAGTCTCTCAATTTCGTATCAATATCCTCCCATTGATTTGGATCATATATATTTTTAATATTAGAATCATTTTGTCTTATAATTTTATTTTCGTTATCTTGAGTTTGAGAATCAGAATTATTATCATGAGTTTGAGAATCAAAATTATTATCTTTGTTGACTACTTTATTGTTGTCTTCACCTGTGTTTATATTGTTATCTTCTTCATTTAAAGAATACTGGCCTGTATTTTCTAATTCATTTTTTTGTTTATTTTTATAAATTTATCCATAGCCCCTTTTTGTGATTCAACCAAAAGTTCAATTCTTTTTTTTTTTTTTTGAAGTTTTGAATAACCCGATTCAAATATTCTAGTTGACATATTTGTATATTTTTATATAAAATTAAAAACTATAATATATATCACACTAAATGGAACTTATAACTATATAAAATGAGACTAAGTTAAAAAGATAAAATCTGATTGTCAAGACACTGAACTTGATCGTAGTATCTTGTCTTAAAGTCTCAAGTCTCCTATTATCTTTTGATCCTGTCCTTTGGTAAGTCTTTAAATATAATTTATAAATTCTAAATTCTCTTCCTTGAATCTGCACAAATTATTTTAAGATTAATTAAACAATAATAAAAAATAAAAAAATTGAGATCAATTCATCAATATGATATTATGTTTACCTAATATTTATCCACTCAAAAGGAACAAAAGTTAACACAAACTTTTCCTCAATCAATCCATCACTCCAAGTCTCTAAGTAAAGATACACGCATAAATGTACAATATAGAATGATGAAATAAATTTGAAATTGAAAAAAAATTGAAATAATATTATAGAAGAACAAAGAGCCAAAGGAAGGAAGAAAGGAGATAAGTGAAGTAAAAAAGTGGAAGAGTTAGATAAAAGGACATATAAAAAAAATGATGTCAATTTGTTGGAATATAAGAAAGAGATAAAAAAAAATTAGAAAGTTTTGATAGGTAGGATTCCTTCACGGTTCAAATTCTTTTTAAAAAAATATTATTTATTTATTATAACAAAATTTCAAGAATATTATTCATTAAATAATATTTATAATATCAATATAGATTTAAAGTCATTAAAGAATATTTATAACATCTATGAAAACTTAAAGTCAGGTAAGATATTTTAAACTTTTAATTACAATTTTTTTAGTATAATTTTAAAATTAAATATATTTCTTTTATAATAATTTTTAGTATAATTTTTTGAGGCCTTGAGGTCTAAAGCAATTGCTTTACCTGCTTGGACCTTAAGCCAATCATGTTGCTTAGTATGAAAAATAAGTATTTAAATAGTCTAATTTGATTATAAACTTAAAATGAGAACTTTATGATTAAATAAAAGTATGAAATGCACGTTTAATTTAGATAAAGTTTTTATGTGAAATGTAATAAAGATTTAAATGTAGTTTCTAAGTTTAGGACTTAATATATTTAAAGTGCTAAATATATATTTTTATGAGATGAAAATTTATAAGATGCAAAACAAAGATATTCACAAAATGATTTAGTTAAAGACCTAGAAGATACAAGACACACTCTTCTTTACACACACTATACAAGAGTTTAACTCATGATACATTATGTAAAACATCTAAAATGAATATATTCAAAGGATGTTTTTAAAACAATACACTTACCAACAGAGCTTGATAGACCACTTAGAGTAAACTCATCTTTTTAAATCATTCAATAAATGAAGTTAAATCACTAGAAGCAATGAATGTTTATTTGTAAAAGTTTTCTTGTAAAAACAAAATTTATTATTGTATAACCTATAGAGGCATTACATACTTGGTTTTGAAAGATATTTGTACTCGATGTTTAACCTCAAGGAGAGATTTGGAAGATAGTTTGAAAGACTTTATGTACTCTTCTAAGCTAAAAGTGATACAGAACCATAATTTTAATCATTCGTGATTATTGGAACCCTTTGCAAGTTGCAAAGGAAAACTAGTCATAACCTAGATTGGGATAATCTAATATAACTTAAATGTTCACTTCCTTTTCTATTGTTTGAGTGATCTCTTTTGGCTGTTGTCTTAAAAGGTTTACAAAAGTGATTGTAAACTAGTTTTAAAACCACTTGACGACTGCATTAACGTCCTATTGATTGGCTTGCAAAAGTTTTCAAATGTTTTTAAAAGTTTTATCCAAAACCCTCTTTGTAAAGCAAATAATATTTTTAAAATAGTATCAGAACTAACATGTTGTGGTTGTTTTTTTGTAAGACTAGATGAGGAAAAAATCCTATATGTCATTGGAAACAAAGGACAAGCTAAAAATATACCTTCTTTGTTTAAGAAAGATAAATTTGATTATTGGAAGCAATGTATGATCTCATTATTCAAATTATACAAGATAGATATAATGAATATGATAGAGAACGACAAGTACATACATGTAGACTAAGAAAACAATTTATTCCAAGACCTCTTTAGACAAATGATCAAAAGCTTATATTCATTCTAAATTCAAAAGCTCATAGCTCCATGATGTGTGCCTTCCCAAAGGAAAAGTACTCTAAATTACACTCATTCAAAGGTGCTAAGTAAATGTGGGATTGTTGTTATATAGTTTTTATTTTTATTGATATTGAAAGTTGAGACAAAATCATAACAAAAAAGATAGAGTTTCTAAGAGGATCCTAAAATTCGTTGTTGATTTGATACATTAAGTTGACCTTAAGAACAACAACAACCACTACAAAAAAAAAACAAAAATTACCGACGAGACAAATTCATCGAAAACACCAAAAATCTGTTGGTAAATTAATTATATGTAAAGTTACCGACAAATTTCTGATCCAAGGGATTTTGAGTAAATATGTCGGTAAATTCGTCGGTAATTATCGACAGACTCAGAAATTCATCGATAAAATCGTCGATAATGATATTTTACTGATGGATAAAGTTTCGTCATTAAAATTTCATCGGTAATTTAAATTTTTCTTGTAGTGAACCAAAATCATGATGGTAAAAGGCATAATCAAGCCTCATTTGAATAACTACATTTAACGCTTGTAGAGGATTAGAGAGAAAATAAAAAATGAAAAGTGAAAAAATAATTTGATCATGATATTAAGCTTAATTTAGCAATAAAGAGTGATTGAAAAAATGACTCTCAATAGGTGTTGGAGAAGTCAATAACCCATGGAAAACAATGTAAGGCTTGCAAAATTAAAACCATGGAAGCTACCAAAAAAGATTCGAAGAGAAAAAAAAAAGTTGTTAAGGAAAATGGAGAATGGGTTAAGAAAAGAAGTATAAGGAAAACACCACCTGCGTAATGGAATCCCAAAAGATTAGTTCAAAGAGGATTCACGACTTCAAAAATCTCTTCAGGATAAGAATCAAAACAAAGTAGAGCACTCTCAAGACATTCAAAGGTTGTTTTACAATGTGTTTACAATATAATTTTCTCCAAGGCTCTATAAGATGAGTTTCAAGCAATGTGAAAACAAGAAAACAAATCCTAGTGTGAATACAAAAGTATGATGACACCTAGTATGAACACAAGCCTAATTAAGTTAATGATTACACTTATGTCTCATTAATTGTATGATTAACACAAAGTTATTTTCTTTTGTTTAGCACATGGATGACCCATGAAAGATGGAGAGGGACTTCCTTTTCTTTGATCGAAAATAAAGAATTGAATTTAAGAGGGGTAAAAGAGGTTACCCAACCTATGTACAAAAAGTCTTAAGGCTGCCAAAAAATAAACAAGCAGTCACTGCCCCACCAAAGGCGCAACACTACTAAACTTTCCCTATCCATAGAACATAGCTATTGTTCTGTCAAGAACTACACCATTAACTCACAAAACCAGGGAGCCCCAATTGAAAGATAACCCCCCCATAACCAAAATACATTCCAGCAGATAACAATACATATTAAAACACAATACATATAAAAACAGACACAATAATAGGCCACCTGTATAGTTGAATCCGAGCCAGCACAAAATTGATCCATGATCAGCCTCCTATCTAGTGTGTCTATACTGCTCTTGAACCCAAGATAAATATAAACTAAGGTGTACAACCTTCCAATTAAAATTTGTAGTTCTTTAGCAAAATGTTTCATCCCCTCTCTAAGCACCACTGCAACATTTAACACACACAGTTCTACTGCTATTAGGCATGAAAATAATGATAAGCACTTTATCCTATAATAAACAATTTTCAGCAAGACCACTCTACCCAGCAAATTCAATGAATCATTGACATGCACATAATGGGATCTAAGCACCAATAAGAGTAAGAAAAACATATTGAGTTGAACTTTGCTCTAATCACAATCCAAGTATTTACTTGTATTAAAGCACAGGTCTCAAGTATGTCGTATTTCCTATTATTGAAAATAATTTCATTTCTATGCTTCCACACATTCCAGATTGTAGTTAGCCAGACAATACTCCTCACCGAAATCCCTTTCCCGTTAACCCTATTCAGATAAAAACCTAAAAAATGCTCTTTTGCTAGATGGTGATGCACAATGCTTACTCCAAACCAAATATCACACATATTCCAATTTGGTTGGTTGCCTTACATGAGAAAAACAAGTAACATACACTCTCAGGGTAGGAATTACAGAAAACACACTCTGAACTCACAATTGGGATTCCAACCCTAAGTAGTCTATCTCTATTTGGCGACTTATTATGGAGCAATCTCCACCACACATTAGAGATGTAGGTGAACTCTTAGTTTTCCATAGCTTACAGAAAACCTCCTCATGGCCACTAGAATCGACATTGATTATTTTACTATATGCATCCTTCACTGTGTATTCCTTCAGATACCTTCCTGCCCACTTCCACACATCATCCTTTATAGTACTCAATTGTCGCTGATGTATAACAGCCATGAAATCCTCCCCCATCTCTTTTACCCACTTAAACCAGGGCCTTTCCAGTAAAGCTGCCACATTCAAACCTGATCATTCCATAACCCACACTCTTCTAATGTTCTATCCTTTTGAGTAGAGTTAGAATATATCCTAGGGTATATATCCTTAAGTGGCACTTCGCCTACCCAACGATCATCCCAAAACTGAATTATATTACCTTTTCCAACTCTTCACCTAATGTTTTCATGAAACCGTCCTCTACCCTCACCCATACTGCTTATGGTGCTAAGATCCTTCCACCACTTGGATACTCTATTATTGCATCCTATAGTACTCAGATTTCTCCAGGAACCATATTTAGAACCAATAATGTCCCTCCACAGTCCTATTTCATTCGTACCCAGTCTCCACGCCCACTTCCCAAGAAGAGCCATATTAAAACTTTCAATATCATTGATTCCTAAACCACCACTCTCTCTAGACATACAAACCATTTTTCATTTCACCCATGCTATTTTTTCTATCATGACTCCAACTCCATAAAAACTGTTGTTGAATTTTTTTAAACTCGAAACACACAAATTAAGGAACCTTGAACAACGATAAAAAGTACAGTGACATAAAAGACAATATAACCTTAATCAATGTAACTCTCCTAGCCATTGATATAAACTTACCTTTTCACCTAGACAACTTCCTCCTAACCTTTTCTAACATGCCATTCCAAAACAACACTTTATTTTGTTTACCACGAATGGGGACTCCTAAATATGTAAACAAATTTTTCATGATATTACAGTTAAGCATAGCCATATACCTTTGTATATTTAGCAAATCTACACCGATCCCACCTATGAAACTCTTTTTAAGGTTTACTCTAAGCCCATAAGTTACCTCAAAACACCTCAGAATGCTCTTGAATGTAACTATATTTTGAACATTATTATTACACAAAAACATTGTATCATCAGCATATTGAAGCAAATTGATATTAACCTCATTCTTGCCAATTTTTAAGCCCTCTAGTAAGCACTTCTTATCAGCTTGCCTCACAGCCCCTGAGAGCCCTTCAACCGTAATAAAAAACATAAACGGGGTTAAAGGATCCCTTGCCTAAAACCCTTCTCAAGCTGAAACTCCAACGTATGGCTGCCATTATCCAATACAGACATTATTGAAGAAATAATACATCCCCTAATCCATTTGATCCTTTTGGAGTTGAACCCTAGCCTCCTCATCATGGAGAAGGACTTCCTTAATTCAAGGAAAAGACATTTGAAGTGGTTACAACCTTTGTATGCACTTGAAAACAACACGTGCAAGTAGTCATACAAACACAAGACCTTAAAAGTGACATGTTTAAGGTGAAAACTCTTCATGTGCCCTTTCCTCTTCTTAATTTCATCTAAGACACTTGGAAGGGCCTATGATGTAGGTAAAACCATCACATGTACTTAGAGGGACATGTGACATAGTCACAACTATCACATACACTTGAAAGTGACATGTGAAGTTAGTAACAACCATCACATGTGCTTGAAAGTGACATGTTTAAGGAAGTTATTCTTGAACATGTGTCTATTCATGTCTCTACTTTTAATTTTAGAGTATTATAGAACATTCTTTATCTTAGATTATTCAATAATTTATAAATTTAAAATTATCTTATTTATTATTTCTTTTGCAAAACTCTTTTGAAACTTCTTCTTTTGATTATTTTTTTTTGTTCTTTTCTTTGTCATACTTCTTGTATTTATTCTTGAAATTTATTTTATCATTCTTTATTATATTCCTCTCTAATCCTATTTGCATCATACATACATTTATACAAGAGTCATTCTCTTAGACGTATCTATTATGACAAGAGAAATTAACTTGATGAATAATGTTTAATGTAAAGATGTGAAGTAAAATTAAGATAACCTAGATGATGATATATGTATCGAGAGAAAATGAAAAGGTTAATGTTATGAATTAGCTTGACCTATATAATTAGTAAACTATTCCATTAATGTTGTTATAGAATTTTAAGTTTTCAACAACATTAACTCAAAGATTTCTTCCATTGAGCATGAATTTAATCTATAAGATTGTATAAGTGTGGAGGTTAACATCTATGAGAGAGTGAAGATGAAACAAACAAAGGAAGACAATCAACAACTCAAGAACACAACATAAAAGGTGGTGGGAAATGAAAGAACAATAGAAGAACATAAGCACAATATAAGAATTGAAAAGAAGGAGAATGCCACTTGAAGACGATGAAGTCTTCATCTCCATGAGAAGTTTCAATGGTGAATCATCACCTGAATCCTTAGAGAACAAGATATGATTCTAAAGCAAAAGATCACTTTCACAAGTGTTTTAGAATCTCATTAACTTCATTGCTGAACCAAAGTAAAATTACAAAGAATGATGATGATTATTTATAGCATGGTGCATTAAATTTCCAAGGTTAAATTAGCCTCAAATGTTTCTTTAATTAAATATACACATAACCTTCCAAAATCAATCCCAAAATTTAAACATAAAAGAGGGAAAATTGAAAATTTGAAATAACAAAATAATATCCTAAGTAATTATTCGTTGGCTGAAAATTCGTCCATGTGTTTCCTGTCTTGTCATGCTTTCCTTGCCATTTCATAGTGATGTGTTTCTTGCCTTGAGTTCCCCCCCTTTGGTCTAGAGTTATAAGAAGAATATGGGCTCTCCAATTAGGCTTTCAATATTGGTTTGTTCAAGTTTTCATGCCTCTTTTAGATGCTTTCTAATATTGGTTTGTTCAAGTTTTCATGCCTCTTTTAGATGCTTTCTTCGATGGTGATTTTAGGCTTCTCAAGTCCATTTATTATTTACTATTTATATCACACATACACACAAATTTTCTAATTACATTTCTAGGAAATGCTAAACAAAGAAAATAACTATGTTTGGTTATAAGACCATTTTGTTTAGGCATTCTTCTTGGAATGATATGCTCTTACTTTTATTCTTCATTCATGGACTCATTTGACATGTTATATATTGGTGAGCTTAGAAGAATAATGTTACTAAAACTTGAATGATGAAGATAAAGATAATTATTCCAGTGTAATATATTATTGGACTCATAGAGAAGACTCAGGCCTCTAGTGAATATGTTTTAATGATAATGTTTGAAGATGAAGTGATTAGATTTAAGTGATTTCAATATTTTCTTAAATTACATAATTGAAATCTTGTATAATTAATTAACTTCCTTTTTTTTGTATTAAATACGAAGAAAATTTAATTAATTAACATGTTCCATAATTGATTAAAACAAAAAGAGTTATAACTTTTTTTTTTCAAACTTTAGCAAGAATAATCGATTAAATGCTTTGAATAATTGATTAAATAACTTTGAACTTTCTTTAAATTATTATTTTTTGTATATTATAAATAGAGCCTTTGTTTTCTAATTGATATTTTTTACTAGGATCATCTGTTTTCATGCCATCAATAAATATATTTTGCCAAACAATGACAATGGTGGAAAGTGGAATGCCACCACTTTGGCAAAGATGCATGTAGCATAAGAGGTAAAGTTGACTCTGAATGGGATTCCTAAGTATAACCATGTACTTCCCTTTCAGTTTGAGCAATAAGAAATGCATCCATCTACTTTAGTACCATTTGCACATGAACCATGACAACAACCTCTTACCCAAAACTACCTTAGACTACCCTTTGAGACCCAACCTAAAGCATCGCTTTGCAAAAGAAACATAGTCAAATGCAAACCAACACCTTCCACAACTCAAACCTCTAAGAAACCTAAACCCTCATCATTTGAGCCAACATTTGATGAGAAAGACATGATGGTGACCAAGGCTCTCATTTTCTTTGAGAAAGACGCCGCTGAAATGATAAGGCAGGAAAGAAATTCATCATATGCATATGAAAGTGTAGATATATCTAGATTTGGAAGAAGCCAAGTTGAATAGTCTAAAAGTTTGTGCTTCTGATTAGTTTGAAGAGACTAGTCATACATATCACTCCCTTTTAGAAAAAGGCACTTGTAGATGCTAGTGAGTCCTCTTCGGCTAGACTTCACAATTAGACAAAAGCAATTGTAACTGTCAGAGGCTTTATGTGTCTTGAAACTCATTAAGTTTTTGTCTTTACCCTCATAGATAACCTTATCCACACCAAACTTCTTCCTAATCCTCCTTTTGTACACCTTTTACAAATCAAGATTGATTAAAATATTCTTGATGTACTCTTTCTTCAACCTATATATGAACTTAAACGTTCCTTATGCTTTTATGGAGTGAAGTTGTGTCTATATCTTCGTCTGATGACGATAGTTCGACTAATGTAATTGATGTGATCTCTAATTAATCATTGATGCACAATTGCTGCCCATTTTGGATCATGCTGATGATGACGATGAAGAAATGGTTGATGTATAGATGATGTTCATTACTTCAGTTGTTCATGTTTCTGCATATGTTTTCGACGATGGTGAAAATTTTGTTATTGTTGATTCTTCTTCTTAGGATGAAGATTATGAAGAATCCATATGGCCTCATCTTTTACAAAGAGAGTTACTTGAGGAATCACTGTTGAAGATTTCACAATCCAAAACATGTCTTCATTGATGAGTCTTTGTGGATTGTTCCTCACTAGGTATTGCTTAATAGACTAGTTTCGTCTGTTCTTGAGATGACTGAGAGTGAAGGTTTCCTCAAACCTCGGCCAAAACCCATGGATGATAGTAAGAGACCATACTCTAGTGATGATGGATTGTAGCAACATTGAGTATAGTTTATCCAATGTCAGCCTTGTGAAGCTAATTGGTATAGGAATCAAGGGTTTTACCTCTTTTTCATCTTTTTTAAATCCAAACTTAGTTCCTCATTCTGCTTGTGCTAATTCAAATCCATCATATATTTTGATCATGGTGCACTCTCCATCCATCATGAGTACCTTCCTATCTAATACTGATGTATGGGAACTAGATGTAATCACCAATGATGATATCCCTTTTGTAGTTCCAGTGAATCTGATGAAGATTATTGCAGTAGGCATGGAGACTGGCTTGTTTTATGGGTTTGTGAGTCAAAACAACTCACGTATGAGCTTGATCCTGTCCATCTAGAAGAAAGTGAAGACATTTCAAGTAGATGTTTTTTAGATGATTCTCAACATGTTACTACAAGAGTGCCACAAATGCTACAACATGATTAAGTTGTATTCGCAATATGCTAAGAGCACCTTATTTTCACTTGGGTCATCTCTAAACATGCTTGCCTTTCAATATGTGTAAAGGTAAAGAAGTTGTTCAAGTTGATGAAGACGACTCTTCACAACATTCTAAAGATTCCCTATTAGACCGTCATGGTTGAGGATGAAAACTCTTATGGAGAAAGATCTAGATAAGTGGTCATCAAATGACTTACAATTGTTCACCATATTTTTCACCATATTTAAGGTTTCTTTTGCACACACAAGTAGTCTTTTGTCTAAATAGAGAAGTCTTATACAATGGTTAGGAGGGTCCCCTTCATAGATATCTCATTTCCCCCTTTAAAGAAAGGTTTAGTGCAATATGTAAGATGTATTTGTTCCATTCTCACATTGATTTTGTATTTACAGAAGTCTTGCCCTTCTATACGTTAGTTTTTTTTATCATATCCTCAATTTTAAGCTTTCATTCTTTAGAGGGAGGATGATTGTTAGAAGGCCATTTTGGATGTTGTTGGTCCTCTTCTTGAACTAACCCTTTAAGAACGTGACAAAGTATTTCGAGAAGCTACTCGACAGAAAGCAATGTAATGGAAAACACCTTCTTCTGAGCAAGTTCCTCTTCCAAAAGGATCATAACTTAGGAGAAGATTACTCCCATGTACGACCTTAAGAACAAGATGAAGTTATAAAAAGCATTTCAATTCTCATTCAAAGGCGAGTGCTATAAGAGGCAAGGGGTCTTATTTATAGATGCTTAGCCCCTTTGCACTAAATGAAATAAGGGATGTGAGAGTAAAGACAAGCAAAAGTGACGTCCCAAGAGCTGAACAAGGGAAGATTTTTGACACCTTAATTTGGCCTAAAAGTGGCCTCTCCCAAGCATAAAGGAAATCTACACCTATACAATTTTTACAAGACTAAGAAGAATGAAGAGAAATCCTAATAGTTTACACTCCAAAGTAGGAGAGATTTCTTCTTTAAGATTTTTTCTTCAATCCTCGTAGACATGGACCTTGTCAAAGGCCTAGTGTGTTGATTCTCATACGGTCTTTCATCACAATAACTAGATTCTTCCTTGATTTTAGATTAAAGCCTCTCTTGCCAACATCTTCATTTGTGTCAATTGTCTTATCCTTTGATGATGAAGAGACAAAAGAGGTCGACTAAATCTCTTTGATTTGGTCTGTCACCCCTTGTTGTTTTTTTAGAAAGGGGGAGAGAATAGTATAAGGAAGTTAAGGAGGGTTTTCATCATAGGAAGATGCACAAGCTAAAGGTGAACACTTTAGCTAATGAATTGAAGATTTTGTGTTTTTTGTTTTGCTTTGAATATGTAATAGATTGTGTTATAAAGTGATTTTATGCTGAATTTTTTTTCAACTCTTCAAACACTTTAAATTGTACTCATATTGTTAAGGATTGTATCTCGCTGATATAGTCTAACTAATGAAATTCAATGTTATTGAAAAGTTTGACAACCCATCAAACTTATGGTTTACTTTATATATCTACAAGTTTGATGGCAATGATTTTTTTTTTTTTTTTTGACAAAACTTGATCTACTGATATCTTTTATGAAAACTTGTAAACTTGATTGTTTTAGGAACCATAACAAATGGAGAGATTGTTAGAATAAAGTCCAATAACCCTTAGTTTTGATTAAGTGTTTGTCACAACAAAGTGTAAAACATGAATATGCTTCATCTCTAAGGTGCTGTATTTGAAAAGTAGCAAATTATGTAAGATGCAAGTGCTTCGTCTAATAGACAATACAACACACAACCTTTAAGCTTATGTTGTATTTTATTAAAAATATTCTTGAAACTTTTGATGTGTTGCAACTATCTATCAAGATTATCTATGCTAGCCAAGTCAACATCAAGATCTCTTGGGATATGATCTAAAGTTATTTTATTTCAACAATCAACCTGATACAAGCCTATGTCAACTCTGGTCTAGCTATCTTCCTTGTACAAGTAAAAAGCTCTTTGACCTAGTGTTTATAAATATTGTCATCTATCGAGAAGTTTCTTGAATAAGATATTAACATTTGATGTTGCATAGAATCCGTTTAATGCATCATTATGTTCACATTTGACAGATACTTGAAGATGAGTTATCTGAGTTCAAGCTCTCAACAACTAAAAGGATTTGCAATAACTCCTTTTTCCAAACTTTATATAAAATTATCCTTTGAAGAAGAATATGCAAGTGATAACAATTGTTAAGTGTTGAAATGCTGCTAAAATATTATTTTGTTAAAATAAGCTTTGTATAAAACACTATTATTTTTGTTTAGCAACCTAGTAAAGTGTTTATAATTTGTATATCTCATGAGACGCTAATCGTCTCTAGTGAGGAAATCCTATGATCTTTAAGATCAGTTTTTTTTTAATATAAATATTGTTAGTTTAGCCAGGAGTGGTTTTTGTCCAAATAATGCTTTGTCATAGTTAAGAGTAAATGTGTTCCAAACATGGATTAGCCAGGAGTGGCTAAGTTTTAAAAAATATTCAGAGATTTTAGTCAGGAGTGGTTACATGTCCAAATAATACTTGGATTTTTAACCAGGAGTGACTGAGCAAAAGAATGAGAACTTTACAAATCAATCTTTAAAAAAGAATTTTAACAAATCGTTTGTTAAGTAAAACTATCATCTAATTATGTATCATTAGATGATACATTGCTAAAATTGTACAAAGTTTAAAAACAAAATTCAACATTCCTTTCTTTTACTTTTAGTTTGTTTCCACACATATAAAATAAAATATTAGGTGATCCATCTTTTAACTCTTAATATATTATAAGCAACAATAAACAATATTATATATAATATATAATCAACATATATGATAAAATATGTAATCAAAACTCAACCAAAACATTTAAATAGTGTCTAATGAACTTATCTTTCTATATAAAAGTCTATTAATTTGAACAACAATTATATATAATCAATATATAAAGGATTAATATACAATTAAAGTCAATCGCATATGCATATTGCATAATTTTTTCTTTATGTTGCATAATCTTTTCTTTATATATACCTCAAGTTAAGAAAGGAAATATGATCTTCTATAAGAAAACGAAAACGCAATACACAATGAAGATTAAATTATTATAATTATCAAGACAATATCGCAAAAAGATTGATTAAATAATGTACATATTTGATAAGTTATATATGTTGAAAGACACTGAAAAATACCATACATACAATTATAATACATTTTTTTTTATCTTTAATGAAGCTTATACTTCCTTTTTGTCTATCAACTTTGTGAATAGTGAAAGTGTTAAATTTGTATTTTTCACTCTATTAGTAACCTTCTTTATAACGAAACCATACTTGGTTAGCTCTTCAGGAGAGTAACCTCCTTATAATAATATTTTTATGAAATAATTAATGCATTGGATGTTGATTTATGTATTTGGGAAATATACTTATTTATGATTTATTTATCAGTAAAATAAGAATGACAACGTTTAAATCATTTCTATTATTAACTTCTTATAGTCATTAGGCGAATCATAGGAGAAAGAGAAAAAAAGAGAGAAAATATATTAATTAAACGTGTATTATTTTAATGGTTAATAAAAATCATCTTTAAAAAGTATATATACCGAACTTTTAATGTTTAATCAATTGAAACCTAGTCATGTATATCAAAATCAAAATACATTACCTCCAATTCTAGACTTTCATAAACTAAATCGTGTGTCTTAATATTTTTTTAGCTTACAGTGTAAGTACACATTATGTTTTGAATAGAATACTTACAAAAGCTGGTTTAAAGGAACCCAATGTTAACTTTGGGAGAAAACCCAACATATTACATCTTTTAAGGTTTTTGAATGTAATTGTTTTCCATTGAATATATATTATGAAATAATTTGACAAATTTAATGCTAAAAAAACACTATACTTTTAGGCCACCCTCTAAGTAATAAAGCATGTATAGTAAGATTATCTTACTAGTAGAGGAACTTACCTCTCTTTTGATAAACTAATCTCCAAAAGGGGAAATGATGTTTGGATGGTATTGCATATGTACATGATAGTCTTTACATGAGTGAGAAGACTCAATGAGAAAAAAAATGAACCTCAAAAAGTTGACCAATACAACCAAATAGTTGTGTATATCATTATATAACACCATTATATTTAAAAGAATATGAATTTGAAATATTATTAGATTTTACAGTTTTATCTCTTAAGTGAAAACTAAATATGTTAAAAAGATATTAATTATTATATTAATAATGGTTATTAGTAACGGAAGATGAGCTAAATCAAAATAAATTATATTTTAAAACTCGTGCTTAAACTAAATTTTATATTATATTTTATACAAATAAGTGTTTTAAGAATAAATTTTTTCCGAGTCAAAAGTTATAGTTAATAATATGACAATGAGATTAAATTTTCTTTTATCTTATTAAATAGGAAGTAAAATGAGATGTTTTACCTATTTACAAATACAAACTCAAATACTTCAAGGTGTATAATTAAAATCTTCAAAAAGAACCACATCAACCAAAAGCATCCATTATACACATCTATGTTGTAAACCATGAAAACATATATATAATATATCGCAACCATAAGCTATAGTAGCCTTATATCCAAACAAAATTATGAAATAAACTAAAGCACAGAAGTATAGTTTTACTGTCAAATGAATACCTACACTATAAGAAGAGTATGCTCCCAAGACTTAGATAACGTGAAACAAAATTTTATCATCCCTAAATCAAAAGATTGGTTTACTATCCTTAGACCAGAATGATAGTAACTTACAAGTTAGTCTACACTTACACACAAGAGGCTCCAAGACCATTACAACATGGGTTTATTCTTTTATTCCAATGTAAGGATAACAATAGATTAGATGGTTTAAACCAATTGTTAACAACAAGATTAGATGTTAAGAACTATATAGAGATAAACCTTATGCACACTTTTATTAAGTTTTGCATGATCATACTCAGAGGGTAGCAAGTCATATTATGAGGGAAATGGAATGTGCAAAATGCCATTGGAAGATTGATACATCTTTTGATAAAAATTAGGAGGGTAGTATTATATTATTACTAGTGGTGAAGCTATCAGTGGTAAGAGAATTTAGAAGCAGGTGGTGGGAGATGTTGTTGAATCCTGGTTTAGTTATGATGATTCTCCAGTAACTTTACCTTCTATACAATATTTTGTATTAAAGTATCTTAGTATTTCCTATAACCGATAGTTATATTTATTGGATTAAAAAATAATTTTTGTATTATTTATGTATTTTAAAGTTAAAGACATTTTTTCAATGTTTTTGTCAGAAAAAGTTATATATTTTTAATTTTTTAATTTATTAAAATTTATATTTTTTACTTAAGTTTAGATAATGTTCTTCTACTGTATTTCCAAAATATACTGAATTTGACATTTTAAAATATATTAAAGATTATGATATATTAAAATCCTGTATTTTAAAAAAATACAACAGAAAAACAAACCAAACACTAAACCGAAAATCGGGACCCGATTTATTGATTTTAAATACCCAAACTATATTCAAATTAATAACTTGAAAAAGAAAAATGGACCATATACTTTTCACAAAAAAAAGCTAATAATGGCACTATAATTGTTTACATTTATTTTGATATTATAGTATATATTTGGTGTCAACAATAAATCTCTATGCAAAAAGACTTTGCCAACATACAGGTGACTTTGAAATAATTTCTTCTTGGAATTGCAAGTTAAGCAATATGAGCATGAGACATTCTTTGGTGAATCCAAACCATGCAAATGAATCGGTGATCGAGATTTAGATTAGAAAGCTGCAACAAACCTACCATTCCCCTGTCCACGTTTTGCTTCCTTGTTTTGAACGAAAACGATAAACTAGTAGAAGTTCTCAAAGTGTAGAGACATGATATGATCTCTTTCACATAGTTTTAGTATTTATCTCATATCAAGTTAATTCTAAGGAATCTCATGATGCGTGTTGTAAAAAGAATTATGAAATATCTTAAGAGTAGTCGGGGGTACTATATTATTTAAATATTTTTTTTTGTTAAGAATAAGTTTTAAGTTTTTTTCCCTTTTTGTTTATATTTTGTATTATATGAATAGTTATTGTACATTTTAAAATATCCCATAATAATTTATGCAAAAATATGATACACTTTTTGTTAAAATAATTTCCAAATGTAGTTTTATTTTCATTAGACTATCTTCCGCATTTTGCAATGTTCGTTACTTTTTTTATAATATACTACATAAACTGGTCATCTTGTTGAGTTAAGGAAGATAATTTTATGCAGAAGGAAGTTTTCATTCTAAGTATTTAAGTAAAATTCCTACTCAATATTCAAACTTAAGACTAATAATAGGGAAATAACACTGCACTAATTACATTCTTAGTGGTATTTCTATTATTATGTAGTTTAAGTATCGTGTGGATAAACTTTTGTATACGTATTATGAACAAAGAAAATAAAAAATGAAATCTTTCTTTTATAAATTAAAATTAGTTTATATGTAAATTTGAAAACTCTTGGAGAAATTAATATAATGACTTTTACAAATTAAATACATCATTTAATTTTTATTTATAAATGATAATTTGAGAAGTTCAATACCAAAATGATCATAGTATGTTTTGTGATTACTTTAGGACAGTTGAAAACTAAGTTTATTTTTGTTATATTTTATTTATAATGGTATTTTAGGTTCATCAAAGGTTATGACATTACGTCAGGCATCTATACCTTTTTAAATCTCACTCTCACAAAAGAAATTTAAAGTCTATTATTTAGATGCAGAAAAGTTTAACTTCTTCAATAATATGTAATATTTCTTATGTTTTATAAATATTATATTATAAAAAATATTGTTACTCAGTTTTCATTTAAGTATTTTAAATCATTACGCACTCTCCTACTATCACAACGTAAAATCAATCCAAAATATACAAATAATATAAATAACACGAAATATATCTTTTATTGGTTTCAAACTAGTATCTACACAATTCTCTCACTGTAGAACTAATTATATATTATTATCGTTAATAATATCGGTTATATACCTTTTCTCCTTTTTGTAATTCATTACTATTAAACTTCACTATCTCATTGTTGAACATGACATACTATGTCATCCAATTTGCATAATTTGTGTTTGTATAGTAAAGATATGTTTATTAGAATTTATATTGAAATGTAAAATTTCCAAATAATTATATCAAACCTTTGGAATGCTTGAAAGAAAATGTGATTTATAAAAAAAGTATTCTACTTATCCTTCACTTAAAATATTCTTATCCTTAAATCATATCCAATTAAGCTCTACAAAATCTTCATTAATGGCATGGAGTACACTACCGGCAATGGAGAAATTGGTATCAATCACTAGTTTTTTTAACGAGTGTGAAATATTCATCAACAAAAACTAATATTTAAAACTATTTTTAGTAAGTTTTTCCTTTTAATAATGACATTGTTTTCACTAAAATAAGAACACATATAAAATAAAAAAATAGGTATGTTTATCATTAATGTTAAGAAAACTAGTTCTGCATATTAAAATTAATCATGATTTATTTTTTTTAATTTATTTATTTCTATTCTTTATCGTATAGCTAGAATTATTTAACTTAATCCAACATGATTAACTAATAAAAAGTTATTTTCTATTTCACTATTACCACATAAAAATTAATCTCAATTGTGATATTATAACTATAGCTGATCACACTTAGATTATATCTTGTACACAAATTATTTTTGCAATTTGTAGACACATTATGCTCACCATTAGATTATATAACACAAAATATTCAAATTTTTTAGGAATATGCATGATTGAATGTATAGCTGAATAATCAAGTGCATTAACGGAATCAATCAAATTATAGGGGGGAAGTTTATGTACCTGAAACCATTAAAATGGTTGTGAAATGACGTGAAATATGCAAAATAAATGAAAACTACGTTTTGGAACTTGTACTTCTTAAATATGCGATGTGTAGTTCTTCAGAGATCTGTTCTAGATGTAACTGGTTCATACAAGTATTTTTTTGTAAGATTAAAACATCATTTACGTGTTTCACATTTAATTCTTTTTTACTTATAAGAAAATCATTACATTAACCCATTTAGTTAATTATTTTTTTTATTTATATGATATAATTTAATCTTATCTATATCTCTTTTGAATAAAAGTCAAATTACTAATACAACCTCAAATCATGGATTAAACCATTAACTGATCTTATTATATTTTTTTTTCTTTTCCTTATTTGACGTTAAGGTTCACCTTATTTGTTGTGATTCCCACGGGGTAGTTTGGCTTTCTGGGTATCTCGATGGACATTTGAAAATGAATAAATGATATATACATTTGTATATGATTACATAACCAATATGATTACATCATGTGTTTCGGGGCATGCATTCAATTTTCTTGCCATGCATTTTGCTACAAGCAAAGGATCCATGGCAGTCTAGTTTGACTATATTTTGGATAATGGATATACTTTGACTATTAGAATTTCTAAAAGAGCTATATACATATAAGACAATGTAGAAGATTAAGATATTGAAATATTTATCATCAAAACTGATTTTTCTTAGTGCCGCCCTATATTCTTTTTTTTTTTTTTTTCCAATGTCATGTACTAGATGAACATTTATTATGATTATCTTCAAGCATTTGTAATATATGTACAACACATAGATACAAGAACTATAAACAACACGTGGACACATATCAATCACGTATGACTTAATTACAACTCTTATTTTATTATTTTGTTCTTTCTGTTTTTACTCTCTAGAGGTTTTTCTTCTTCTTCTTCTAAAGTATGAGAGATAATTCTATTTTATTATAAATAATAAAAAATTATTCTAGTATTTAACAAAGTTGCATACTAAAAATTTGAATTCTAAAGTATTGATTAACTTGGGCACAAATTGTAAAGTAGTAAAATTAATTTAACTAATTTATGGTGAGTGGTTTATGAAAACAAATGTTGTAGTTGGTCTTTGAATAATTAAACTAATGTATACCACATTATCTATACGGACTAAGTTGGATAGAAAGTAGGGATGACGTGTACTATGTTTATAAAGTCGTACACTAATTCAAATTCGTTTTCTCCTTTATCAATTTATGCCAAATAACATAGTATGACTTTAAAAATAAAATTTTGATGTTTTTTTTACGCTATATTAATTTAATTATTTTTTATGATAATAGCAAAGATCAACCTGTCAATATATAAATGTCAATATATAAATGTCAATATATAAAGTTAATGATGGAAGAATGTGAGAGAGAAATATTAGGAAGATCAAGTTAATGATGGAAGAATGTGAGAGAGAAATATTAGGAAGATCTTAAATAAAGAGAACTGAGCCAAACCAATATAAGGGAATGACGCCACATTCAATCCAAAACCTTAAAGCATTAGGTTGTGGGTCTTCTTTCTTATATATTGCCAACTTTCTCATTCCTACCCAACGTAAGACTTAGACTCACACTTGAATACCTAACAATCTCCCCCTCAAGTGAGAGTCTCTCATTCACATTGATACACTCTCTCTCGAGCAGAAGCATTCTCAAACTCGAGTACATTACTCATGACCCCTCACTTGTCACCGTTCACACACTTATATGGAACACGCTTGCCTGAAACCTCAGTCAGAAGACTTTTGATATAGGGTCAAATTGTACTCGCCAAGATGTAAACCAACGACTCTGATACCACTTGTTGGGAATACGAGGGGGAAACCTTAGGGAGACAAACAAGAATGAGAAATGAGCCAAACCACATAAGAGAATGACGCCACCTTCAACCCAAAACCTTAAGGCATTAGGTTTGTGGGTCTTCTTTCTTATATATTGCCAACTTTCTCATTCCTACCCAACGTGAGACTTAGACTCACACTTGAATACCTAACAATTTCAACCTCAAGTGAGAGTCCCTCCTTCACATTGATACACTCCTCCTCGAGCGGAAGCATTCTCAAACCCAGTACATTACTCATGACCCCTCACTTGTATCGCTGTTCACACACTTATACAGAACTTGAAACCTCCGTCAAGAAGACTTTCGATATAGGGTCAAACTGTACTCGCCCAAGCCGTAAACCAACGGCTCTAATACCACTTGATGGGAGAATCCCATGGGGAAACACCGGGAAGATCTCAAACAAAGAGAACTAAACCAAACCACATAAGGGAATGACGCCACCTTCAACCCGAAACCTTAAGGCATTAGGTTTGTGGGTCTTCTTTATTATATATTTCCAACTTTCTCATTCCTACCTAACGTGAAACTTAGACTCACACTTAAATACCTAACAGTTAAACAGGCTAATTTATTATTTTTTTTCATAATTACACATTTAGTTCATTTATTTTATATAAAACTCTCAAAAACTCATTTCCATTTAAATTTTGAAAACATTCAGTGCTTAAATATTTCAAAACCTTATTTCAAAAATTTACTGATAAAAGTATCAAATTTAGTCATAAATAAAATAAATACCCTAAATTTCCTTGTGTTCAAATCCTAATGTTAAATCTCACTAAATCCTCATATTTTTTTTTACACCTTCACACAATTCAGTAATAATAGCATCTGATTTATATTTTTGTCAATGTATATATTTGCTTAAAAAAACTCAATGTTTGACTTATGTATCAAAATAATTTTCCTTTTAAACTTGAACTCAAATTTCTTGGAAAAATGAAAAAAAATCACATAATATAAAAAAACATCAAACTTAAATATGCATCATTTAGCTATTTTTTATTATATATACATATTTATTCATTTATTTTTAATTTAGTATTTAACAAATCCTTTTACGTGATTTCTTAACAACTTTTGTATAAAAATATATAATTGATTTGTTTTCTTATAATAGATATAATATATATGATTTTAAAGAAAATTTTCTTGTAACTAAATTAATTATAATATAATCATGGAAATTTAATTTAATCTATGAAATAAAATAAGCAAGATAATAATTTTAAATAAATGTAATAAAATATTATCACTATATGTAGTATAATGTATATTACTTACTCGTTATTAGTCAAAGTTTGAAAAATACAATTGACAAAACATGTCTTGTATTCTTGTTATCAAAAGCATTTTGGAATGTTTTGAATTGTTGTTGAGATTAAAAATTATTTTCATAAAAGTAAAACTAGAAATGTAGGTGTTAGCTAAGATATATTGGGAAGATACTTCCAAATATTAAACTATAATATGATGTGAGTATCACTCAAGTACTTGAGACTTACAGTGGGGAGAAATGATAGGAGTAAATCTTTCTGGCAACTGGTTTTACAAAAGATTCAAAAGAGGTTAGCTAGATTGAAAAGTAGGCATTCAATCGACAATCACAACCTTACTTTTAGATTATCTTTTTTTCTTCAAAGCACTTGCAAGTGTATGTTATGAAATAATAAAAATGCAAAGAAATTTTTTATAATGATGGGGATCACAAGAAAAGAAAATTGCTTAGGTTAAACGGAAAAGCTTATGTAAGTCTAAGGAGGACGGAGCTTAGGAATTAGGGATATAAAAATGTTCAATGCAGCATTGCTGGCAAAATGGAAATGACAAATACTAATAAAGAATTTGGGTCTGTGGAAGGAGCTCGTACAGTCTAGGTATGGAAGATAGAGGAATATGATAATTAGAAGAGAATCCAAATAAGAGCTATGGTGGTGGAAAGATTTAAAAAAAGAGTGAGGGAAGTGAAAAAGGAAAATTGGTTTAATAATAACATTGAACGAAAAATGGGTCTAAAGAGAAAAATCTTGTTTTGGGAAGATAAATGGATTGAGAAAGTACCACTATTGCATAGATTTCCAAGGCTATATGTAAATGTAATGCAAAAAATTCTAACAATAATAGAGTTAAGAAGGTTGCAAGAGGAACAATAAGAGTGGAGATTTTAGTGGATGAGACAATGGTTTGAGTGGAAATATATCAAGTTAGTGAATTCATGGAGTGTGAAAGAGGAACTAATTTTAAAATGGATGAAGAGGATGAATGGAAAGTGGAAAGATGGTGAAATGTGTATATATAATGTAAAACCATCATACAAAAAGTGGAAAATACTATCATAGGTGAAAATGCAGATATTTTTAGGTTATTTTGGAAGATAAAAGCCTTGCCCTCTGCGTAATCTTTTGCTTGAAGAGTGTTACTAAATAGAGTGGTAACAAAGGACAATTTGATAAAAAGGGGAATAAGGTACAAAAATAGTATATGTTTCTTATGTGGTTTGCAAGAGGAATCAGTATGTTATGTGTTTTTTCCTGCATTGTGATTGGCAAAGTTTTGGATAAATGTAGCAGGTGAATTAGGGTCAACATAGTTAATCATAATCAGGTTATAAAGCACTTTTAATAGTTTCACACTCTTGAGTTGAATGGGAAAGGAAATAGGATATGGAAATGTTTATGGATAACCATCATATGGAGTATATGAAAATAAAGGAACATAGTTATTTTTGCAAATAAAAATAAAGATATGCATGAGGTTTTCGTTGTTGATAATGACTGAAAATGTGAACATAATCAATTTTTCGAGGTGTGAATGATCATTGTCCTTAAGGACTTATCTGCGGTGTATTGCGAAAGTCCTCCATCATACAACAAGAACTTCTCAAGTGGTACCGAAGATTTCAGAACTAGCAAGCAGGCTCTCTCATGAGTAAAAATACCTAGGACAGTGGAAAGAAGAGATTAGAAAAGACAAAAGAGAAATACTTCAATTAGTATGTTTTGGAGAAGTGAGGGGAGTCTCTATTTATACGTGAGCACCTCCTAGCTGTTACAAAAAGGTATTGAAGGTGAGAGAAGAATTTGGTCACACATCCCATCTAGGTGCAAACATTCAAAACAAATTTTAATAGGTTTTAAAAGGGTTTAATGGGTGTTAATAATTTTGCAATACCCCTAATTACAATATTTTTTACCAGGCACAACTAAACTCACCGACTTGATTAAGACATAGGTATACAAGAGTATATTTTCGTTTCAAGAAAGCTACCAATGTCCAATAATGTGTTTAAAACCTTGTTTCATGGGAGTACGGAAGGGGAAAATATGGAACGAGGGATAACAATGCCTCTCATAGAGTATTGGGGAAATGTAGAAACTGGTCTAGGACTAATTATGTTAACTAACATGGTTAGAAGATACCAGGTGTTGTGTTTATAGTTTGTGTTGTAAGGATAGTGTGAATCAGGAGAGGTCAACATTTGCAGGAAAGGCTGCTAATGGGTTATGTTATGAAACAACAATCGAGAGGATATGAGAAGAAAGATTCAACTTATTTTATGATCAACATTAGAGTTGTAAGATTGTAAATAAGGAAGATGTGGGCTTACAATTAGAAGAAATAATTGAGTAAACTGCAGAAGGTAGCAAGAATGAGTCAAAATTGTGGGCTGCATATTAGGAAACTACAGGAAATCAACTTATGTACATAAGAGTAGGGCTTAAGGATTGTTTAATGCAGAAGAGACCCTGCATCAGTATGTTGCTCCCCAAAATTCTACCAGTTTAGTTTCTCAAAAAAGGATAATGCATCTGATTTAAAAGGAGGGGTAGTAAATGATCCAAATGACCATCACTTAATTGTTATATTATGTAAGACGGGGTCTCTGGATTAAATTTATATCTCTCATTTGGGCACTGGTCATAACAAATAGATTAAACATTGTTAATGCTTCTTCAATGTATCTCTAACACTTTTATTTCATAGTTTTGAATTGTTTCTTTTATCATGCAATGTAGGGAGTTGAACTATAGTTATATGCAAGGTTGTAAGATATGTAGAAAAGATTATAGGTAGCTGTTTTAGTAGAAACACCCTGGACTTTCAACTTGGTGTACATGAATTAAAACACCCCTTTGTGCTTCTTATTTATTCTATTCTTTTTTGTCAATAAAAAAGATCTCGAATTTACTAGATTAATTAGTATTAATATAATCATGTAATTAAGTGATAATATAGAATTAAGACAAATGTGCCTGCATAATTTAGTTCAATCTGTGTAAAGAGTCTATGAGAATACTATAAAATTACGACATTATCACAAATTTATTATCTCACTTATGGTTGTTAACTTGAGGGATGGAGTACATTTTAGAGCCACCCTATCTCATTGGATATAGAATAAGTATGAGGAGTTCATGGTGAGAAGGACTGAAGAATCTCAATTGAAGATATTAAGAAAAAGAGCAGGAGTAGGTCTTGTAAGGTCTATTCAGTCTTAACAAGAATATTTAGTGCCCACCATGGGGTGAAGTTGATTTCTCAAGACTACATAAGGAGCATGGCAAACAAAGACAGGGGGAACTTAGGAAAATCACACTTATTAGACAGAATTGTTGTTGACATTACAAAAAAATTGGCGGACCTAAAGAGGAGTTACAAGGAAATGAAAGCACTGTGAAAGAGGAATGCAAACATGGGGAAAAAGGTTGAAGGAGGCTTAGGCATGTATCAAGCCTGAGGAAGGGCCTCTTGATGGAGGAAAGGAATGCTCGAGTACTCCAGTGCCTCCTCCATACCCAAGATGAGCAAAGGTTGACAATAGTTACACCCCAGTGCATACATCAATGATAGTGGGAAGATATGTAGGACTTAAAGAATAAAGTCAACTCATGTTTCCTAAAAGGCCTAAGAAAAGTTGGTTTAAATGATGATGTTAGTGTTTTCAGAAGTAAATATCCTATTATATTTATGTATAATCAATTATTTGTGCTTCGAATTTGGTATTTCATCGATTTAATAAATTTTTAGAAATAAGAACTAGGTACTATCGCTCTTGAAATTTTTCATTATTGTTTCAATTGATTACTAGAGATAATAATCAATTATCTGGGTCTGATTGCATGTGTTCTAAAACAAAGAACAATTTAATCGATTACCATTAAACTTTAATTGATTAAAATTACCATTGTCACTATTACACTTCATAATAACGACTATTTTCATAAAATTTAATTTGATTGATCGAGGGAACTTCATTTTAATCATTCAATCGACTATATTTTTGCGCATAAATACAATTCCAAATGATTAGTTATACTTTCACTATTTGCTTGATTAAAATAAATTTTTTTCTATACTATTCAACTCCTTTCCACTCTCCTTTCTTTCCTTCTGAAAACCCATTATCAGTAGTTTTCCTTCTGAAATGCTAATTCTTATTTTCCTAATATAATGTATATTCACTCCTCGATGAATCTGATTCCTAGGAGATCTCTCAATTTCACAAATCTCTCTTCTACCAAGGGTTTTGTGAGTATATTTGCTAGTTGATCCTCTATGGAAATAAACTGCAAATCAATTATTCCCTTTTACACGTTGTCTCTTATGAAATGGTATTTGATTTCCATATGTTTAGCCCTAGAATGAAAAATAGGATTCTTGGATAGAATAATTACAACATTATTATCACAAATTACTTGGATGTGAGTCTCATGGAGGTTGCAATCCTCAATTTGATTCTTAATTGATAGTAGTTAGAGAGTAACACTGTGCAACTGAAACATATTCAACTTTTGCTTTGGACAAGGCAATCATTGCTTGTTTCTTACTGTTCAAGAGATCAACTTACCTCCTACAAAATGACATCCTCTACTCATGTTCTTCCCTTCCACTTTGTCTCCAATGTAATCAACATCAAAGTAACCCTACAAACTAAAATTTTCTCTAGTCTTATAGCATAGACCTAGATTACTAACACCCTTGAGATATCTAAATGTTGTTTTGACAATAGTTAGATGCACTTCTCTTGGGCTTGAGAGAAATCTAGCACGTAAGCAAACACTAAACATCTCTGGTCTAGATGTAATTAAGTATAGTATTGATCTAATCATTTGCTTGTATTTTGTGATATCTATTGATTTGGACTTTTTTTTTCTAGATTCAAAGGCGTAGAAAGATGTATGGGAGTGCACATAGTCTTCGATTCATCTAATCCAAATTCCCTTAAAAATTCCTTCACATACTATGTTTGATGCACAAAAATTTAAGTGGTTTTTTTTTGAAGGCCTAAAGAGAATTTTAAGTCACCTATCATACTTGTTTCAAATTTAGTTTGCATGAGTTTAGAAAATTCTTTGCATAATGTCTCGTCTGTAACCTCAAATATGATATTATCTATATAAACTTGAACTAAGCTGAAATGATCCCTAGGAAACATAGTAGTATCTACACTTCCTATTTTGAAATTATTTTCTAATAAAAAGTTGCTCAAACGTTTATACCAAGCTTCAGGAGCTTGTTTTAAAACCAAACTGAGTTTTGTTAAGTTTGAAAACATGGTTAGGCAAGTTTGAGTTTTCAAAACTAGGGCATTGATTAACATACACTTCTTCCTTAATAAATCCATTTAGAAAAGCACTCTTAACATCCACTTGATGTAATTTTGTTCTACTGAATGCAAAAAATGATACTAAAAGATAACTTGCATCTAATCAAGCTATAGGAGAATACGTTTCAATTTATTCAATACCCTTTTTATTGTGAGTAGCCTTTGGCAACAAGTCTGGCCATGTTTTTGAGAACCTTACCTTGTTCTTCTAGTTTATTCCTGAACATCCACTTGGCTCCTAAGATCCCCTTTCTAGATGGTGGTTCTACGAGTGTCCCTACTTCATTTTTTTGGAATTGGTCTAGCTTCTCTTCCATGGCCTTGACCGAGCTTTCATCTTCTAGTGCTTATTTTACACTCTTGGACTTGATTTGATAAATCATAGCCATTTGATCTCTAATTTTTGACCTTGTTGAAACACCTTTATTGGGATCTTCAATAATTGCTTCTCGTGGATGGTTGTTTCGTCTGCTCCTATGTGTATATCTTCTGGTGTCTCCTATTGATCATTTGATGAATTCTTTGATTCGTTTAGAGCTTCAAATTCATCATTTTCCTTCGATAAATTATCTTTTAATTCCTGGATATTGAAAATGGGTGTATCCTCTTGCTCTTATAATTTCTTATCAGGCTTGTAGTCATTAAATCTTACATGGTTTGCTTCTTCAACTTCTTAAGTTCTAGAGTTATAGACTCAAGCCTTAAATGTTTCAGAATATCGAAGTAAAATTCTTCATCATTTTTAGAGTCAAATTTTCTAAGATTTTCCTTGATATTCAAAATAAAGCATTGTACTCTAAATGAATGGAAGTAGGATATGTTGTGCTTTTAGTTCTTCCACAATTGGTAAGGAGTCTTTTTAGTCAATGGTCTTAAGTAAATTTTGTTTTTTAAATAACATACTATGCTTATTGCTTCTATAAGGAGTGAAGTTTGCATTTAACATAATTTGAGCATTTCTTGTAAAGATCTATTTTTCCTCTCACCATTTTGTTGTGGTATCCTTGGAGTAGAAAAAGTTATGGTTTATACTGTAGTTTTTGCAAAATGCTGGAAAGATTTCATTTTCAAATTTACCACCATGGTCACTCCCAATGGCTACAACAGACATGCCTTTTTCATTTTGAATTTGCGTCAAAATTTTATGTAAGACTTTGACAGACTCATCCTCGTGTTTAAGAATCTGACCCATGTCCATCTAGAGAAGTCATCTAGATCATATCTTATACCTCCAATAGATTAGGTTTTGGTAGGTCCAAAAAGATCTAAATGTATAAGTTCAAGGGGTATTTTAGTGGAAATGTTATGTTTACTCCTCAATGAGATTTTAACTTGCTTTCCCTTTACACATGCTTCACAAAGATGATTGGTATAACCAGATGTTTCTCTTAATAACTCAATCTTAGCCCAAGGGTAAGATGTATCATAAGTTGTCATCTCTACAAGTTAAAATCAAGTGAAACCCATTAAAAGCAAAGTGAAACCCAGAAAAAGTGACATGAAACCTAGAAAAATGATAACCTCTGAAAACCTAGCAATATATAAGAATCCAATAGAGAGACAAATGGAACATAAGAGCAAAGATAACTGAATGGTAGAACAACAAGGAGTGAGCAAAGAAAGCGATAAGTTTGGGCATACTTGAAAAAGAAAATCGACAAATCACGAATCACAAAAGAAGATTTTGTTAGAAACAAAGGCTCCTGTTGAGCAATTTGAAACAATGCAAGATGGAAGTTGGACTAGGAAATGTAATCTCTAAGATGATAAGCTAACCTTGCTTAGCCATGTCGAAAGGTACCTAATAGGACATGATAGTTTGAGGAGTTTCCATATGAAACGAGATGACACTTGATAGCTCCAATAGAAGTTTCTATAAGTGTCACTTGTTATGCCTTTTCACCTAGTTTGATTTATGGTGTGTATCATCATGGGGAACTCAAGAGTTCTTTATGCCTAACATGTAAGGACATATGTGTTGCTATATGAAGTCATTCTGGTAGATTGAATGAAATATGACCCATTCACGGTTCAACCTGATTAAGGCTCAGTTCTCGCAACTTTTCTTAAAACATGAGATCCATATTATAGAGGACAAACCATCTTATAATTGAATTTTTGATCACCTTTAGATCGATCTATAAGTATCCATAAATAGACTACAAAAATTTCGAGAAGATATTCTATTACCAAAGTTATAAGATCAACAGAATCAAACAAAGGTATCAATTGTCTAATACTTTACATTTTTTTCTCAAGCAGGAAAATTGTTGTTCTAAGAACTCTGAAGATGATGTCATTATAAATATGAGATTAGTCTTCTCTAAGGAAAAACACCTAAGATGCTATGAGGTCTCCTAAATTCTCAACCAAAACAGTTACTTTTTACCTACTTCAATATTTTAATAATATTTTTGTTTAATTTATTTTTAGGATTGAAGCTCACATCCAACACTTATTGTCATTTTTGAAGACTAGTTTTTGTTTAAAATTTATGTGATGTTAGTTGTTTTATTATTGTATAACGTTTTGGATTTAGATCATTCTTAGAATTATTGTGTTTTAATTTCTATTACTTATGAATTTTTTGTATTTTAATATATTATAATTATTTGACTGTTTTAGTTGTATTCATTTTAACATTTTAAAAGTATCATGTATTATGACATTTAAAAATAATTAGTCCCAAATTTTTTTTTTTAAAAGTAAATAGTGATCAAACTAATTGGCTGTGCCACAAATTTTTCACACTAATGTCATTGACTATAAAATCTAAATGCAACCATTAAATTATACCCACGGTCTAATATATTTGTGAATATTTCAATTTATCACTTTTAAATATAAATATCATTGACATATACTTTTATTACAATAAATATTATTTTTTTTGTGACTTTTGAAAACGTCGTTACTAATTTAATAGTGACTCAGAAATTAATGACCATTGATGAATAATTAAATTTTTGTCATTATCTGTGTACAGTGACCACCTTTTTTATTTTTAGTGACGATTCGTCCTCCTGAAAGATAAATTTCTTGTATGTTTGGGAGGAGACAGAGAATCTGCTGGAAATCAGTAACAAAGCCAAGGCAGACCCAATAGAATTGTGGAGTCAGTAGTTATTATAGTTGAATGGATACAACAAAATGAAAAGGACGTGTGATTCTGGAGATAACTCATGTTGAATGAAGAATCATGTGAACCAAAATTTCTGATCCCATTGAGTGGATTACTATACATGCCCAATAAAAAGAGAGAAAAAAAAAATGTTACTAACCTATTTTATAAACAACAAAAAATTAGTTACAGCTAAGGGTTATACTAGGTTAAAAGAAAAGATGGGGCCGTATATATTGAAGTTCACAAAATCCTAATATGTTTGAGGTGTTTATGCATAGGTTTTTTCGGCAGGACAAGTTTACCCATAAGTATTTTTAAAAAATAAACACAGGAGAAAAAGTAAAATAAGTTTTTCTATAAATTAAAATTAGTGTTTGCAAAGTTAAAAATAAGAATTCAGTTGAGAAAAAGTTTTTAATTAATTATCTTAAATATAGATAAACTAATTTTAGCTTTTATATAAAAGTGAATTATCCAAACATATACAAACATATCATATATCTATTTCTTATAAAGTTTTCAGCCAATTTGTTTTTGACAGAAATTAAATTATTCAAAAGGAGTTGAAATAAAAAATAAATAGAATCTTGAAATTTACTCGCTCGCACGTTTCATAAAAGAAGAGATACATTAATGATTAATTATTTTTTTAATAAAAGAGACAAACATGTAAAACAGTATATAAAAACGGTAAGACCTACCATTTCAGTAGCGACAAAAATTTAAATAAATAAAAGATAGAAAGCTTATAAATCAATTAGAGGTGTTATTTTATTTTATAAGACAATTTATCTTTTTAAAATTATATTTTCTCTAAAGTTCTATTATCTCTAATTTGTTTTAGAATTTTAAAATTATTTGTTTCACGGGCATATAATAACTTTGAGGAATTAATAATGTGAAGATCAAGTTGAACTTATTAAATTCTTGATCTAAGTAGTTTATTTTCTATTAATAATTCAATTCCTTTTTTCTTATATTTTTGGGTTTTGTTTAAAGGGAGTTATTGTTAGTGTAAAGTTTGATATTTTGAGATTACCAAAAGTTTTGTGACGATGTTTAGGAATGAATAGAGAAATCTTTGCTTATAGGAATATTACTTAAAACTACTTACGATATGGTAGAGCAGAAGTCTAATATCATATGATCTTGATTAAGTGGTGAAAACAATAAAGTTATAAGACAAGATCATGCATCATATATAAGGTGAAAGTTTTTCAACAGATCATGCAAAGATATAGATGTTTCTTCTATCAAACGAAATAACATTGTGCAATCTTCATTTAAATATGATAAAGCATCTATATGCTCAGACAACACGTGCATAGTCTAAGTTAATATCATATTGTGAAGAACATATATATGCTTATTCTACGATTCCAAGAAATGTTTATTACTTCTATCTGATCAAAGAGTTTCGCTCAAAGAGCATATATATATATTTCATGATTGCACAACTTACAGGACAACTTGGTGAAGAAAGCTATGTTACCTAGAGAGATGAGTACTGCCAGCGAATCAAGGATATTGTGTACAAAATAAGAAGAGTAAGTAAACTTGCATGAAGTGAATTTAATGCAATGTCTATATTCAAGCTTAGGATATCAACAACAATCCTTCCTGAAGTGTTTTAGATGTTGTTACTCCTTATCAATTTTCAACCTACAAACCTTTTTGTATTCATTTTTAGATAAGGCATAGGTACCTTGCTATGTTGTTGAACATGAAGTTAAACTTTTCTTCTCTCAGTCTTCTTTTGCAAATTCAATCTTGATATCTCTTATGGTGATGATATGCCATAGTTGATAATGTGTGAACTCGACGTACATCTCCATATGATCTTTCCGATATGGAAAGTCTTCTCCAAAAAGGTTGGAAGGAAATCATAGGTTCTTCTCTCCATTAGAATAATAAGTTGCTATACTCATTACTAAACTTGTTGAAGAGATAAAATTGAACCAAGATCTATTTTTTTGATCAGACGTTGAATCAATCAATAAAAAAATAATTAGGCCAAAAATTAAAATACATTTTTGGGAGAATAAAACTTCCATCAAAGAGAAGCAATTCCATTTTTACAAACTACTCACAAGTTGCATAACTTTGGGTCCACTACCCCAACCTTGTAAGGGATGCTCCTTCTGCTATCAACTAATATTCCATGTCTGCCATTACTTGGATCTTTCCTCTAATCGTTGTGAGATGTTTAACCCTTTAGAGGTTGAGCTCTAATACAAACTATGGAAAACAAGTCAAAATATAAGAAGGGAACATTGAATTGTGTTTTATAACTTTTTGAAAATTTTCCAATTTATCATTTGGTATCAAGTAGTTAGATGATGGTTTTAGGTTGACAGATGATCTATCAAAAATATTTTTTAGAATTTGATTTGAAATTCTCTCCTTTTTTTTGTTAATGCAATACAATAATATACAATGAACAAGAGTAAAGAAGAAATTACTTTGATATGGTTCAATTTTTAGAGCAAACTGCGTCTAGTTCTTAATCAATTGATTGAGTTTAACTGTACAAACTATTGTTGCAAGTTACAAACTAAGTATTATTTGGAAAATAGCTACTCTTGGCTACAATCCAAGTATTATTTAAACACTCGGCTACTCTTGGGTAAAAACCTTGAGTATTGTTTGGAATGCAACCATTCCTGGTTAAAAATTAAGTATTGTTTAGACCTCATCACACTTAGTTAACCCATTGAGTATTGTTTGGATAGCCACCAATCCTGCCTAAACATAGAGAGTGTTAGCATGTTACGACGTATAGAAATATGTGCACTCTTTTCTAATTTGCTAATTTGCTAAGTTGTGGTAAGATTTTGACAATATTTTGACACTTTGCACTTGATCACACCTCTTGTCTTCTTCTTCTTCTTCTTCTTCTTCTTCTTCTTCAAAAGATAGCTTTATATAGAGATTGGAAGAAGGAGTGTTGCAAATATAATTTTTATCTTTGTGAGCTTTTGAACTTCAATAGCTTTATCGTCATCGTTTGTCGATAATGAATGTAGAGGTACACTAGATATGCTCCATGGAACATTAATTATCATTCTCCTCTTTAAGAAATATCCTGATAGCTAGCGGTACTTATCACTGGTAGGTCAGATGAGCTTTTACACAAAACAAAGTAAAAGCAGAGATCGTAGAAGGCAAATAGTTGGGTTAAAGTTGACGTAAATTTGTGTTAGGATTTTGTTAAGACAAACTTGACTTAGCTTGTATCTTAAGAAATCTTGATGTAGGTTTGTGCTTTGAGGAAATCACCTTGGTAGATAGAAGATGAAGACATTCCTTGCAATACAATAATAAGTTTAAAGAATATTTTCATTAGGTATAATGTAAACTTAAAGTTTGTGTGTTTTTATCATTTGATGAATGTTTCACTTTTCAAATGAAGTAAAAGCTGCAAGGTACCATATTATCTAAATGAAACACTTATATCTTACATGATTTGCTCGCTTTCATACTTCAATGTATTTAAGACGATTCTTCATGTTTCTTACTTTGTTGTGAAAAGCACTTAATAAAAATTGTAAGCCTATTGAACTTTTGCTTTAACATTTGAGATATGGATGTATCTAATTGGGTCATATTTGAAGATTTTGAAAGAATCCGTGAAGAATCAACATCGTCCAAAAACATCTATTGGGAAAAAGACGTTGTAGAAGAAGCCATTGAATTTGTTTTAAAGTGAATTTAAAAAGAATATCCTATAGGAATTCCTACCGAATATTGACACTCTGAACAATCGACAAGTAAGTGCTCACAAGGTATATATATCATAACTAAATATTGGTAATAAGTTCTTTAGGCACATTCGTATGTAGTAAGTAACCTAGACAAAATAATACCCTACTTATCTACATACAGAGGCATTGTGAAAGAGAAGAATCTAGAACAATCCAAGAAGTGGTTATTCATGTAGCATAACAAAACTTTCATGACATAGTTTAAACAACAAATCATGAATTACTTTATAACATCTGAAATAATATCATGGCTTGCAAATGGACTCAAGTTTGATATCTTAGGTTTTTCTAGATAAAAAATCTATAGTTGTTAGTCCCAGATGACAAAAGTATAGTACAAAGTAGTGTGGTTACTCTGAAGGTTGAGTAAATGTAGTTCTTTACTTCAAAATATCAAAACCCAATTGTTGGATGAATGTCATACTATGGTGTTATTGAAGAGATATAGAAGATTGGTAATACCAAGATTTTTTTACTTGTTTTCAAATGAAAGTGGGTTGAAAATATAAGAGTAGTATGAAAATTGATTAATCAAGAATGACATTGGTTGACTTTTGGAAAATAAGATATCATGACAAATCTTTTACAATGGTACATCAGACTTCACAAGTGTTTTATGTCAAAGACCCTACATGAGAAAAATAATTTGTTATTTTCATGTGAGAAAATAATATTTACTTATGATGATCAATAGTCTAATCTTGACTTTTGTGACACTAAATCGTTTACAACACTATCGCTTGTTGGAAATCTCACAAATTTAGTATTTGGTGAAGAAGACCTTATGTTAGTCTAGTGTATGTGTATGGTTGGAAGTTGACGAGTTCATGTGCAAAGATCAAGAAACAATCAAGAAATCATAACAAAGTTAATTGAAACTTTTTTTGAAAAACATATTTTAAAAAATTATATTTTATTAAAATAAATTGGTTTAACAATATGTTAAATCGATTTATTCGTACCTAATAACAATTTATTTTTAATAGACTTTTCAGTTTGTTTTAAAACGAAATTGTATCTATTTTAAATAAGTCAGTTTTGTGTAGATTTTAATAGCGTGTGAAAAAGAATACAGAGCAAAATACAAGATCCAAAAAGATTTGTGTTTGAATATACGTGTGTGAATTTCATTTTTCAAGAATGAAGAATTGAAAAACAATGTATCTTTAATTTAGAAGGATTTTTAAGAGTTGATGCTATTGGTTTTCTGAAGAGCTATGCATTATTCACATCATTTGCAAAAAGATGGAATTTTACTTTTGATCCATTTTGTTTCAACTCCAGAAACATTTAAGTTTGTAAAATTTGTAAACTTTGGTGTTGTTTTGTATTGGTATAGTGGAATATAGCATGGTTGGTGTGAGTGTTGGATATCTGAAATTGCAGGGTGCAAGGTTGAAGATACAAGACTTTTGTGATTCATGCAGGGTGCAAGATATTTTCTTGATTATAGGTTGTACATTTGAGTAAAAATTAGTGAAATGTTCTTGCTGGGTTGCAACAAAGACTGAATGTAGCCCTTAGGAAGGGTGAATCAATATAACTTCTGCGTGTTCAAGCTCGCTCACTCTTTGTTCTTGATTCACACTTTGTTTTGTTGCATATTCAGATTTATGCTTAAAACAAATAAATTATTTTTGAAATAAATCATTTTATTACTACGTATTCAAGTGACTATGAACTAGTTATTAATTCTGGAAATTGTGCTTAATTTTTTTTTTTTGCTTAATCAGTACCTTCTGATTTCATTTAGTCTCTGTACTGCATGAAGTGTATGTTACCAAATCAGGTTAATTCAATAATATTCTTGTTCATTCTCATTAATTCAGTTGATTAATTCTGTATTTTCAACTGATTGATTCTTTTATGTGAGAATCAACATATTTCACTGTCATAGTTTTGCTTGTTACATGGATTGATAAATATTTTCAATTGGATGAAAAATTGAATTGAGAAATCTTGAAATTAATTCAATGGTTTGTTCTGAAATTCAATTGATTGATATGTTCTTACTTGTACTACTGAGTGAAATTTAAATCGATTGTTTTCTTATTGAAATTGATTGTTTTTCTAAACTGCACTTGTAAACCATTGATTGAAGAAATTCTTGAAAACTATCATTTGTTTAAAATGATATTTTGGGATCAAAAAAGATAAATTTTTTAATAGTTCAATTCACCCCTCTTGAAGTCAGCCTAAAGTGTTTGAATTGGTATCAAGAGCCAAGTATTGAAAATTATTCAAGTTTCGATCCTATGGTTGAGGGAAAGCTGTTTTATGCAGAGGGTGCTTCTATAAACAGACCTACTTTATTCAATGAGGTTAATTATCCTTTTTGGAAAATCAGAATGAAAATGTTCATTCAATCTCTTAACAGTGGTGTGTGAGATGCGATTGTAAATGGACATTTTGTGCCTAAAACTGTGATTAATGGTGAAATTGTTGATAAGTCTTGGTCTGAATGGAATGATTTTGAGAGTAAGAAAGCTCAATTGATTGCATGGCAAAGAATATAATAACTTTAGCTTTGAATTTGGATGAGTTTTTGAGGGTTTCCCAATGTTCTTCAGCAAAGGAAATGTGGGATATTTTGGAAGTAACCCATGAAGAAACAAGTGATGTAAAGAGGGCAAGAAAATACTCTTATCCAAGAATATGAATTTTTTAGAATGCAAGCTGGAGAAACCATTACTGATATACAAAAAATATTCACACACATAGTGAATCATCTCATTGTGCTTGGAAAGACCTTTGATATAGATGAGCTAAACATAAAAATCTTGAAGTGTTTTGATAGGACATTACAGCCCAAAGTCACTGCAATATTAGAATCCAGAGATCTTACTACTCTGAGTTCAACTGCACTGTTTGGAAAACTTAGGGAACATCAGCTTGAAATGAACAGATTAAAAGAGCAAGAAAATGGAGACAAAAAAGCAAGGGGCATTGCACTCAAGACTGTTGCTTTAGGAGACGTAAGAGACACTGAATCTAGAGAGGGTAGTGAAATAGAAACATTGAACATTGTCACTAGAAAGTTTAGCAAATTTCTTAAGAAGAAAGGAAAAGAGAAAAATTAGCAATCAAAAAGGTATTCCAAAAAACTGATTCAAGTTCTGTTAATTTTACTTGTTTTGATTGTGGCAAACAGGGACATATAAAGATGGATTTTCCTAATTTGGTTAAAAAAGAAAAAGCTTTGGAAAAGAAAAAGTTTAGCAAAAATAGTAGTGGAAAAAAAACCTACATAGCATGGGATGAAAATGACTCTACAACAAGCCCTTCATCAAAAGAAGACAAGAATCTTTGTTTGATGGCCAAAGATCAATTTGAAGTGAGTAGTTCTAGATCAAGTATTTCTATGAATCTTGAAAACTATAGTACTCTGCTTCAAGCATTTTTAGAAACACATGATGAACCAAACAGATTGACACTTACAAACAATTGATTGAAAGTATTGAACAATTGGTTGGAAAAGAAAATCAACTCATTGGAAGAAGAACTTAAAATAGTGAATTATGATTTCAAACATCTAAACATGATCTTTCAGTCTTCTAACCCTGAGGATGAGCAGTAAGCCATCCAAGTGTGAAAATTGTGAGGTTTTGCAAGCTAAAGTGAAATATCTTGTGAAAACATCTTCTAAACTTGCTATGGGAACTACAAATTTAAATGTTGTTCTAGGATCCCAAAACTGTGTATTTGACAAAGCTAGAATTAGTTTTAAACCAGTTTTTTAAAAGAAAACCAGAAAATTCAGCAGCTTTTTTAAATATAGTGAAAAGCAAATATCACCCTTTCAAACATGTTTTTATTGCTTTCATAAATGTCATTTTGCTAGAAACTTTGATGTTCCAAATGGCTTAGTAAGGTGGGTACCAAAGGGTACTCTTAACAGTTTTGGACCCAAGGTTAATAGGGTACCAGGTTTTACAAATTAATCTGTTTTACTGAAGAAAGATGGAGCCAGGAACAAATTATGGTATCTAGACAGTGGATGCTCCAAACATATGACAGGAGATGCATCTTTGTTCACCAGTTTTGTTGAAAAGCATGGAGGTTTTGTCACCAATGGAGATAACAATAAAGGCATAATCATTGGCAGTGGAAACATAGGAGTCAAAGGCAATTTACTCATAAAGAATGTGTTGCTAGTAGAAGAATTAAAGCATAATTTATTAAGCATCAGTCAACTGTGTGATAAGGGACTGCATGTTACATTTCAACCAAAGATATGTCTAATATCTAGTGCAGATTGAAGGCAAACTCATATTTTTGGTAAAAGAATTAATAATGTGTACATGTTAGACATTGATTGCATCATTTTGTAAATTGATTGATTACTATCTAAAACTGATGAAACCTAGTTGTGGCATAGACTTATAGCTCATATTCACATGTATCATTTGAATAGGATTGTATCTAAAGATCTTGTGATTGATTTACCTAAACTTAGGTCTGAAAGGGACAAAATTTGTGAAGCATGTCAAAAGGTTAAGCAAACTAAAAATTCCTTCAAATAGAAAACTTTTGTTTCAACAACTAGACCTCTTAAACTACTTCACATGGACTTATTTGGATTCTCTAGAACTATGAGCATAGGTGGTAATTACTATGGTCTTGTCATAATAGATGTTTTCTCTAGATTTACATGGACACTATTCATTGTAACAAAGGATGAAACATTTAGTGCCTTTAAGAAACTTGCAAAGATTATTCAAAACGAGTAAAACTGCACCATTGTAGCCATTAAAACTGATCATGGGGGAGAATTTCAAAATTAAAGATTTGAAAAGTTTTGTGAAAAATTTGGTATTAAACTCAATTTTTTAGCTCCAAGAACTCCACAACAAAATAGGATTATAGAGAGGAAAAGTAGAGCATTAGAAGAGATTGTAAGAACTTTGTTAAATGAAACAAATCTTCCAAAATATTTACGGGCTGATGCAGTATTTAAATACTGCACGTTATGTGCTAAATATAGTATTGATAAGATCACTCTTAAAGAAAACCCCCTATGAGATTTTCAAATGAAGAAAACCAAATATTTCTCACTTCAGGATTTTTAGTTGTAAATGTTTTATTTTAAATAGTGGAAAGGATAATCTAGCCAAGTTTGATGCGAAGGTAGATGAAGCATCTTCTTAGGTTACTCATTGCATAGTCATGCATATAGAGCATACAATAAGCGAACTATGGTAATTGAAGAAATTGTTCATATTACTTTTGATGAGACTAACCAAAAGTTGCGGGAAGAACCAAAATTAGTAGTAGAAGATGAAGAAGGCATAATAGTAAGGAATAAGGCTAGGCTAGTAGCTAAAGGTTATAATCAAGAGGAAGGAATTGATTATGACGAAACTTATGCTTCTGTTGCTAGGCTTGAGGTTGTTAGACTATTACTTGCTTATGCTTGTCTAAATGGATTTAAACTGTTTCAAATGGATGTAAAAAGTGATTTTTTAAATGGATTCATTAATGAAGAGGTATATGTGTCAGAACCCACTGGTTTTGAAGATCATAAACAACCTAGACAAGTTTACAAGCTTAAGAATGCTCTCTATAGATTGAAGCAAGCTCCAAGACAGTGGTATGAAAGGGTAAGAAATTTTCTACTATCAAAAGGTTATCAAAGAGGCCAAGTAGATAAGACTCTCTTCGTCAAAATATCTGACAATGACATCATTGTTGTACAAGCTTATATTGATGATATAATTTTTGGATCAATTAATGAGCTACTTTGTCAAGAATTTGTTTCAGCTATGTAGGGAGAATTTGAAATGTCTATGATGGGTGAGCTAAATTATTTTCTAGGACTACAAATCAAAGAAATGAAGAATAGACATGTTTAAGTCAATCAATGTAGTGCAGAGATGTGTTGAAGAAGTTTAATATGGAAAATTACAAAGAAACTTCAACTCCAATTTCAACCAACTGCTATCTAGATGCTGATGATAAAGGAAATGTAGTAGATTAAACAAAATTTAGATTACTAATAGAATCTCTACTCTATCTCACAACCAACTAGCCACACATAATGTTCAGCGTGTGTTTGTATGTAGGATTGAACACAAAAGTATTGTTTTAAAGCTATACAAGGCAAAGATAAAATTGGGCAAAGTATTGTTCCTTGTAAAACAGTGGCTCTTTCTATTGTTCTTCTCTTCGAAACATGTCTTTAATAATCGTTGCATTCCATTTTCTATCCATTAAGTAGTTTTGAATGTCTTCCTCTCATTTGCCCAATCATATGATGTTGAGAGCATTAAATACATGACATGCAACATTAATTTCCCTTTTCTTATTCACGTTATCTCTGATAGCTAGCTGTACTATTTTAATTAACAACAAAACCTTTTACACTAAATAATGGTTGGAAGATCACATTGTACAAGACAGATAGTTGGGCCGGAGTTGAAAATGTGTTAGGAGAGTTGGTGGATGTTGTAGCTTTTGCTCGTAATGCATAAAATCTTGATTGTTGTCTTGGTTGGGGCGTGAACCTCCTCAGTGTTAGAAGTTGAAGACATTCTTTGTATCTTAGACTTAAGTTTCAAGAATATTGTTTGATCTTATGAAAACTTAGAGTCTATGTTAAGTTTATTGTCTGATCATCCTCAATCTTTCATCAAAACTATCGATTGGTCTTATATGAGCTTTTCATCTAATGTTTATCAACACCTATTAGACGAATAGAAAATTCTACATGGTGCTCTGTTGTGTGTCATATGAAGCGCTTAGCTTCATGCTTTATTGTTTTTAATCACCTAATAAAAAAAACATAAGGTGTTATATGTTTTTTGTTCTAACATGATTAAATCAACCCAAACTTCGTATTCTTTTTTATTGTCAAAATTATAGGTTGTCACAGGATTGATTGATAAGGATTAAACTTTTGTCTATCCATATATTAGATTTTTTGTGCCTTAATACTACTGAATCATGAAAACATTTCTATCTTAACCTATCTTGGGATCATGTTACTGAGTAGGAAAGGAGCATGATTTAGAAGGATGTTCTGGTAAAGCATGTATGCATATTTATGTTTATTTTCATCTTATGTACTTTATTTGTATGAACTAATGGATATATGACGCAATGTAGGTCAATTATATGAAGGCACATATTAATTGTATTCAACCTTTAATATTATTCCATTACAAATTAAATATGGGATTTAAGGATCAAAAATTTAATAAAGAGATTGACAATGTAAAACAAGAAGATAAAATGTTAATTCACATATTGAAGAACCAAACAATATCTCTTATAATAATTCTCTAAAGATTTAGATCCATGTTTAAACAATTAATTGATTCAATTAATTAATTTAATCAAACTAATGTTATTTAATTGGAAAAATACGAGTCAAATCAATAAACATGTCCACACATTTATAGATTTATTGTATACTTAAATACTTCCAATATGCTTTATTCTCAGTTTTTAAAATCATTATGTTTTATTCAATCCAATTTATTACTACTATTAAAACATAATGATTTTAAAATTTGATTAAAATCAAAGGAGTTGATGGACTTTTTCCAAAATTTACAGGAATTTATGATACAACTGAGCGAAATAGACCCATCACAAGCTATTCGTTGAGTGCATGTTATGACACTCAGTGAAATTAAGGAAGACAGTGATCCAATTGAGAGCTTCCAAGTGTTGACTGAAGCTAATTGCTGCTAAGTGAATTTAGTCCATTAAAGAAATCCTTTTGACCATAGAATCTGCTAAGCAAAACCTCAAAGTGTTGAGCACATCTATGGCGTGGTTGAGCACAGAGAAAACCTTCATGTGTAGAAACTCTATCCACTAAGCATCAGAATGTGAGGTTGAGTGCATGAACCACGTAGAAGACACTATCTCGGGTCTATAAATAGATTATAAATTGTAATTTAGGGGAATGGTCATGCTGGAGACATTTTAAGAGTTGCATTACTTAGATAGATTCTATACCACTTTCATTGTCATCATGAGTAACTAATCCTTATTTGGGATTGGATAACACTATAACTCTTCTATACATTCTTCTTTATATATTCTTTATATATGCATTTAACATGCTCTTACCTAATTAAGCTTTGTGCTTTAAGGTTTAATTTGTAGTTAATATTGTTAATGATCTAATGAACTGAATGATATTGAAAAATATGTTTTGTTTCTTTAACTAAATTTAATTAACCAAAGACTAGGAATAGAGGGTACTCTAATGATATATTGTTCTAAAAGTTGGTCTTTAATACAGGGAATAAGTAACATCAAGTCAATGAATTGATTGGCTACTATTTAATCCTTAGGTAACCATGATTAAAGAATTAACTTGGTTTAATTTTATAGAATAAAGACCACTTATACATTGCATATATGAATAAAGAATGCAAGCTTGTTTTAAGTCTTATTCAATCATAATGCTTGATCATACTAGAAACTCTAACACTTTCATTCATTTATTCAATTATTCACTTTACAATTATCGTATTCATTTACAGTTTAATGTGCAATTCAATACTTGTATTGTTATTCTTTAAAAAAGATACAAGAACTATTGAAAAGCTTCCTAATCCCTGAGGATATAACAACCCTCTTTCAATTGGACTATAGTTGACTTGGTCCACTTGTCGAGACAACACGCTTCATAAAGTCTTGGAACAACAAAGAATTGAAATTAGAAGCCTACAAAATGAGAGAAGAGAAAGGAGACATTCTAGATTTTTCTACTCACTTTGAGAGTGACATGGAAGATGTTTACCAGTAAAGAAGAGATAAAAAGGATAGAATACACCATAAAAAGTCTACACATGAAGATAAATTCTCTAGAAGTAATGTTAAATTTCTCAACTTTGTTAGGGAATCCGACCCAAATGTGTATGAAAAATGGGAAAGAAAGGTAGGCCAAATTGTCTTCTCTTATGATTTTCTTGAAATGGATACATTAAACTTGAAAGTTTAGAACTTGAGGGCTATGCCATATATTAGTGGAGTCAAGTTCAAAGTGACATAGAAAAAGGTAAAAGAATGCCCATAAGCACTTGGAATTAATTCAAAAGAAAATTGTTTGAGAAAAAAGATTTATAAGGGCTTGATCCTTCAACTTCAAAGATAAAGACAATGATACTATAAAGAGATGGAGATGTTCCTCCTCAAATGTGACTTGCATGAAGGCTTGCAGGCAAATATGACAAGATTCTTAAATAGCCTAAATCATGACATCATGGTGAAGTTACAACATCATGGTTCTTCGAAAGAGAATTTTCACCAATCTACAATGTATAAAAATAAATAAAAAGGAGAAATGTCTTCCAAAGGTACACCACATAGAACTCCTCACAAAAAAGAAACGAATGAAGAGGAAAAGTCACAACAAGGTAAGTATTCTAAAACTCTTCATTCTTCTTCTAAGGATTACGAAAACTATCCATCTTCTAAAGATTATAAAATTTATTTTTCTCATGCTAAGAATAATATCTCTTAATCCTCTTCACCAAAACCCAAAATTGAGGAAAAGAGAAGCAATATTAAATGTTTTAAGCGCCTGATGGAAAAAAAACTTTCAATTATCCAAATGAAAGGGTGATGGTGATGAGAAATGGAGAGATAGATTCCAAAAATTATTTTTCTTATACTTATTCCTCTTCTTCTACTTCTTTTGTAACCACTAGTAGAACCTCTTCTAACTATAGTGAATACAAATTTTCACTTGTGAAATGAGACTTGTTGGTGGTAAGAAAATATTTGGCAATGTCCATAAGGACTTGAATGATTCACAAAGAGAAAATATTTTTTATAAGATGACTTATTAACGACAAAGTTTTTATAATCATCAATGATGAAGGAACTTTTACTAACGTAGAAACTCAAAGGATGGTGGAAAAAACTTGAACTCCCCACCATTCCTCATCCAAAACCATACAAGCTATAATGGTTGAGTGAAGATGGAGAAATAAAAGTGACTAAGCAAGTTATTCTTCATTTATCCATTGGAAAATATAGAGATGAAGTGTTTTTTCATGTTGTACCAATGAAGGAAAGTCATGTATTGTTGGAAGAATTTATTTTCTTACACCTCTCCCCCAAAAGAAATTAGAAAAAAATAAATGGTGATGGGGGAATCAAGGGAAAGGGAAAAGTCACACTTCAAGGGTAAAGGAAAAGGAGACAAAGAGTCACTCATGGCTTCCCAACAAGGAAGTTAGAAAGGTAAGACTTCTTCATAAATGTTTGTTTTTTCTTTTACCTAATAATGTTTTCTCCATGTCTTCTATACTTTCCCCTTCACCTTCTTTAGGATAGGAAAAATTCTTAAAGGAACTTGAAGGGATTTTTCAAGATCCTCCTAAAGGGCTTTCGCCCTTAAGATCATTCTTGGATCTTCATTGCCTAATTGACCATCCTATAGGAACAATCTAGAGGAGACAAAGGATATCTAAAGACAAAAGTAGATGGACTTTTGGAAAAGTAATGGGTTCGTGAAAGCATGAGCCCATGTACCATGCTTGTAACATTAGTACATAAAAAGGCTCAGACTTATAGGATGTATATAGATTGTAAGTTTATAAACAAATATCAAGTATAAACAACCCGTCCCTTCCTGACTAGATGACATGATAGATGAACTTTAGAGTAGTGTTGTATTCACAAAATTGGACTTAAAGAGTGGTTACAACCAAATAAGAGTCAATGAACGTGATGAGTGGAAAACAACCTTCAAGACTAAGTTTGGTTTGTATGAATAGTTTTTGTCATGCCTTTTGGACTAATTAATGTGCCTAGTATATTCATGAAACCCATGCATCATATTCTTAGATTTTTCGTTGGTAAATTTTTTTCTAGTATATTTTGATGATATTCTTATCTACAGTGTGACCATGCATGAACATATGCATCATGTTAGGGTCATGTTTAAAACCTTAAGGAACACTACATTATTCATAAATAAGAAAAATATGTTTTTGAAATGAGTATTGTTAACTTCATAGGGTTTATAATAAGTGATAAAGGAGTGCAAGTGCATCAAGAGATGATAAAAGTTAAGAGATTGACCTATCCCTACAAACAGTAAGATCTTTCCTTGGGTTAGCTAGTTTCTATTGCCAATTTTAAAGGATTTTAGCACACCCTCCTTAGTGAAATTTTAAAGAAAAATGTGTTTTTTAAATGGAATAAAGAACAAAGAGAGACTTCTGAAAACTTGAAAAAACATTTGACACATGCACCTATCTTGGTACTTCCAAATTGTTCAAAATCTTTTGAAAAAGAATGTCATGTTTCAAATCTTTGCATATGAGCAATTTTAATACAAGAAGGACAGCCAATTGCCTATTTTAGTGAGAAGTTAAAAAGAAGTCATCTTAATTATTCTACCTATAATAAGAAACTTTATGCCTTAGTTAGGTCTTTGCAAAATTGGAAACACTATTTGTTACCAAAGGAATTTGTGATATATAGTGATCATGAGTCCTTTAAGCATTTAAAAAGTCAGTGTAAACATAACAAAAGGGGGGTGGAGTACATTAGGCAATTTCTTCAATAAACACAAGCAAAGACAAAAAAAAAAAAAAAAAAAAATATTATTGTCAATGCTTTGTCTAGAAGACACCTCACTTGTCAATTTAGAAATAAAAGTTTTGGGCTTTAATCATATAAAGGAGTTTTATGAAGATGATCGTGAATTTTTCAAAGTTTTTGAGGAATGTTCCAAGGGTTCTTGCAAAGGATTTTTCATTCATGAAGGCTCTCTTTTTAGAGGTAAAAACCTTTGCATACCCAAGGGCTCTTTAAGGAAAATTCTCATTAAAGAAGCGACAAGGTGGACTAATAGGACACTTTGGTGTAAACAAAATTTTAGAGATTTTAAAAGAACATTTTTAATGGCCTCACTTGCAAAAACAAGTTTCAAAGTTTTTTGAAAAACATAACATGTGCAAGAAGGTTAACTTTAAAATCTTACCCTATGACTTGTATACACTGCTCTCAATTCCTAACATTCCTTAACAAGATATTTCAATGGATTTTGTACTTGGATTGCCTAGATTAAGAAATGGACATTATTGCATCTTTGTGGTTGTGGATTAGTTTTTAAAAAATGACACATTTTATACCATGTCACAAAGTTGTTATTCATGTCTTATTGCAAATTTATTCTTCAAGGAAGTGATTAAACTACATGGACTCCCTAGGATTATTGTTACTGACTTGGAATCTAAAGTTCTTTAGTCACTTTTAGAAGACCTTGTGGGCTAAGCTTGACACTAAAAATCTTTTCTCAACTACTTACCTCCCCCAAATAGATCGTCAAATAAAAGAAATAGAGTTCATTCTACTACTTCCTCCTAATCACCTTTTGAGAATGTTTATGGGTTGAATCCTTAGACCCCCTTACTTTTGTTTCCTTCCTACTCCACAAGACAAGATGTGTAGTGATACAATGCAAGAGCCAAATTTACAAAAGAGCTACATCACAAGGTTGAAGATGAGATTGAGAGAAAGGTGGAGAAATATGCTAGGCAAGCAAATAAAGAAAGGAAAGTGGTTATCTTCCAACCTGGAGATTAGGTTTGGGTTCATTTAAGAAAATAAATATTTGAAAATCAAAGAAAATTTAAGCTCCGGGCTAGAGGAGATGGTCCTTTCTAAGTCCTTAAAAGAATAGACAATAATGCTTATGAGTTAGATCTTCCTTATGAATATAGTGTTAGTCATAGTCTCAGTGTATCTAATCTTTCTCTATGTGACGCAAGGTTTTTGAATTCATGGGTGAATTCCTTCTAATATGGGGAGGATGATATAAATAAAAACGAAGCAGTACCCAAGGAAGAAAGAGAATAAGAGCTTCAAAAAATTGAAACAAGAGGCATGACTAAAAAGAATAAGGAAGAGAAAATAAGGAGATATCAAGGAAGAATAACTAGAGGAAAGGTCGAAGTTTTAGAGGATGAGATTAGAGGATTAATCATGAGTAGTTCTTCAATTTAAGGAGAACTTGAGAGAAATGAAGTACTTGATGGTTACAACTTGAGTGACCATAGTCTAAAATATAGAAAGTTAGAAGTGACTCTTGGAACTTCTAAACTAGCTAATGACACTTACATATGGGTTAGTTGAAGTCTCCATTTGGCTCTTCAAGCTTTCAAGACACATTCATAACCTTTGGACCTTTCAAAGTTGGCGCAACATGTGCCTAACTTCTATGTCATTATTACTTTCCCATGTAATCATTAACTTCCCTAACTTTTAGGAAACTACTATCTGCCCTCCCTAATTTCAAGGGAATAGTATGCTAAATATAAAGTGAAGTTAACTCTTGATTAGCAAAATTAGCTCAATTTGATTTGTCACTTCCTCTCTTTGTTTAAACTTCTTATATATATATAGGAGTGTTCTCTCTTTGTAAAACACATCTTGAGTTGAATGAAAGGTCCTTTGTGATAATTTTGAGAGACTTAAAGTAGTCCTTTCTCACTCAAAGAAAAAAGTTATTTAGAGACAAATTTTTAGTTACCAAATGAAATGGTTGCTAATTGTAACCAAAATAGTCACCAGATTAAATTTTGGTTGCTAAATAACTACAAAATAGAAGTAATAATTAAATTTAGTGACTAATTAAGTTAAGATAATTGGTATCTAACACTGGCTACCAAAGTTTTAGAGACCTATGTCATTACATTCTAAATTGGTATCTATTTAAGTTAGAGACTAATTTAGAATCTAATGGTATAGGTCACTAAAACCTTAGTAGTTAATCATAGATACCAATTATCTTGACTTAATTGGTCATTAAATTCAATAATTACTTGTATTTTGCAATTATTTAACAATCAAAATCTAATTTGGTGACTATTTTGGTCACAATTAGCAATCATTTTATTTGATAGCTAAAATTTGGTCTCAAAATAGCTTTTTTTTTTTTTTGTAGTGTCTCTTATTCTTAGTTCTTATCTTAAGAAGCTTTCTCAAGTGGTGAATCCTACTTATCCTTGGAGCTTCATCTCCCAAGGGGTGTGTGATCTTCCAGATATCTCACTTTCAATCCATTTTTGTTTTCAATTCTTATTTAGTTCTTGTTTTCTTACTTGTTCTACACCTTTGCCAAATTGTTTTCTCTCCATAGCTTCCATGCATGCGTCAAATGGTTTTTTTTTCCTTCATCTCCTTTTAAGTTGATCAAGATCCTACTATCCACATCAAGTGGTAACAATTCTACATCATCATTGAATCTCGAAAAAGGTAACCATGACTCTTTCAAAAGAAATGATGATTCTTGGAGAAGTCACATGTTAGGTACTTATCTACTTTCTAATGGACACAATAAGAGTCTTGAAAGCTTGAAGGGTTAAGTGAAATAGTCAAACCATCCTATGTGAATTTGAAATAATATGTGATAGTTTAGAAGTTTCAAATGACACTTTTAACTTTAGAAATTCAAAATTTTTGTCTAAACTCTCTCAAGTTCAAAACATGAGGTTGTAACTTTGAATCTTCAAAAGATTGAGGCTTCCTCTTAACTTATTTTTTCTTTCTTTGACAAGTTTTTTTCTTACTTTTATCTATATCAATATTTATAATACTCTAAATTAGTATGGTTTTTATAAGGTTGGTGTTTTCAACTCTAGTAATTGTGCTTAAACATTTTTAGTTATTTATATATTAATTTAAAATGGTTTTAAACTTTACTTATACAATTAATTGAATATTTTTTAACTAAAAATAGCGATAAATTATTTCTTTGTAATTTGTATTTGTGATACAAATATTAAATTGTAATTAATTGTGTTATGAATGGTTTGTTAGATATGAAAATAAGACACATACAACCATCTCTCAAATGTAAACTAAATATTTAAAAAAAAAAAAAAAGGAACACAACCATGATTCTACAAGAAACTGTTCACACGTTTAATTATGGTTATAAGGATCAGTTTGTGGAGTTAGAATGCGAATTCTAAACTGTTTTTGAAGTTTTTTTAATGACACGTATATCAACCATGGTTTGAAAACTATTCTAACTGTTGTTATAAAAACCATGGTTTTAATGACACGTATATTAACCATGGTTTTGAAAACTATTCTAATAATTAAAACTTGATCTTAATTCAGATATGAAATTGCAGCTGCAAATACTCTTTTGACCAAATTTTAAGCCGACTCTATGGGAAAGGGTTTTACTTCCTAATTAAAAAAAAAAATCAACACAATATGATAAAAAGTTAATAAACGAAAATCACGAGAGTTATTTTGATAAAAAAAAAAAATTGTACACTCAAGGGTGGGGAAGACCTAGTTGTCAATATCCAAGAAAAGGAAGCAACGTGTGTGATGGTGAGGCTTAAATGTGTGGTATGTTTTGTGGTTTCTTTTAGGGTGTATGCATAATTGGTGGGGTGCGTCACGTCAGATTCAGAAGCCTCTACCACGCGTACTAAACTTGTCAACTTATCTACACCCATAATTCGACACATACTCTAATCAATAGTATAATCAACCACCATTGATTCTAGATTAACAACTTTCTTCCTCTTAATTTCATAACTCAACCCTAAATTTAGGAACATTGGTTTTAGAAGAAATATTTACGTCCAAAAATGTCGTATGCAGTTGAAAGGAATGATAGTTTATAAACATCGTTTCTATATAAAATTTACTTCGACAAGTTTTTCTATAAGCTTTCTTAGAAGAAAAAAAAAACAAGAAAATAAATTGAACGAAAATTATCATTAATCAAAATTAACATACAAAAGTTAAAAATAATCTTGATATTCTTATAAATATTCTATCAAACATGTTTTTGTTCACAAAAAATTGTGACAAAAGAAAATATATATCACTCATATTCTTGAGGTTCAGCTGGAGGTTGATTTCATTACATATAAAAATATCATTATCATATACTAAAAGGGATAATAATTAGGATAAAGTGAAAAGATTGTTAAACAAAAAAATATATGATTATATTATATATAGTGTTTAGGGTTTATCTAAAACGTGTCACAAATCTAAAGGAAGTTTATGAAGATTATAGTTTTGTGTGGAATGTGGAATAGACCTTAGATTGCATGGGTGGAGACAGAATGCATGGGGGTTCCACAACACAGCCAGAGTGGCCATAGACATGTCTCCATAGATCTGTAGCATCCATCATATGCTCGATTGGACAAGCCACAGAGAGAGGAGACATATTCTCACTTCAAACGGATCAGGTGCACCAAAATTCAATAATGTTGTTCATATAATAACTTTGTATTATATTATTTATTATGTTGGAAGATATTTCACTATAGTTTATGCAACATTATATTTCGTGGAAACTCGGTTCCTATGTACCAAACATTCCGGATATTAAGCAGTGTTATTTTTTCGTAATCTTTTTCTCTTTCTGTCATTATTTGATTTTTAATTAATTTAAAGTAAAGTAAATTTGCAAAATATTTTTAAAAACAGAAATAAATACCCTTACTTCTCCTGTTTAATTTTGTTTCTCTTGCATCAACCCATTGCTTTGCTGAAAATAAAAGAAAAAAATAAAAAACTTTCATTGTTTATTATGAGTCCGATCGATGTGATTATTAACTTCGGGTATTCTTATCCTTCGTTCTCAGCTAACAATTTATTTATTTATTTATTTTTTACTTCTACGTGTGTTTTCTATTTATTTTGTTGTGTAGTTCTTGTGTTAGTTTTAGTTAGTTTCTGTACTTAATTCTTTGTTATACTTGGATTCAAGTATAACGATTAGCTTATGTTACGAAATATTGTGCAATTATAAAGCAGAAAGTACTCTCTTGTTTCTTGTATTAAGTGTATTGTTAAAAAGAGTTGATAGTGAAATTAATTTATCAATATCTATTATGTTTCTAACACATATAGTAATAAAATTTAAGTATTAAATAAGTTCTTTACTATAAAATTTTAAGTAAAAAAAGTATAAAATAATAATTAAAATTTGAACCTAAAATAAAATTTATGTAAATTAGTTGAATATTGAATATTAAGTAAATTATCAACAATACAACAACAAAATTATATACGGATTGTATTCACATATAAAATCAATATTACATATGATATTTTAAATACAGATTTACATTCAGAGTATTACATACAAATTTAATTGATATATAAATCTGTATATAATTCAATATGTAAATTCTATGTAATACACTTAGTATGTAATACAAATTTTTATATTATTATTATTATTATTAATATTATTATTATTATTATTAATGTTATTGTTCTTATTATAAAAATATTATTATTAATGTTAATAATATTATTACATTATATACGGATCTTGAAATCCATATGTAATTACATACGAATCCTAAAATCTGTATGTAATTGTTAAGTACGAAGGTTTTACATATAAATTTTTGATCGTATGGAATCCGTAGGTAAATTCAAATTACATACAGAATTTTCTCATTACATATGGATTTTGGCAGTATGTAATTTTCATTTTTCTTGTAGTATATTATTGTTATTATTATTATTAATCATAAAAATCATAATAATAATAACAATAATCATAATAAGAATACTAATAATAATATTATAACAACAAAATTGATCTTGTCTAGTGGTAAGTTTTATATGTACATATGGTGGGACTTAAGTTTTATCTTCACTTCTGTATGTAATTTCGATTTTTGTAAAGGTAATTGATATTACATTGACACATTCATTGCAACAAAAAAATCACTACAGAAAAAAAAAAACTATTTAGAGAGCAACTTTTAGCTACCAAAATAAAATAGTTGTTAATTGTGACCAAAATAATTACTAAATTAGGTTTTGGTTGCTAAGTAACTATAACATAAAAGTAATAATTGAATTTAGTGACCAATTAAGTCAAGATAATTGGTATCTAATATTAGCTACCAAAGGTTTGGCCACTTATACCATTAGATTCTAAATTAGTCTCTAACTTAATTAGATACTAATTTAGAATGTAGTGGTATAAGTGATTAAAACCTTCATAGTTAATGTTAGATACCAATTATCTTGACTTAATTGGTCACGAAATTCAATCATTACTTTTATTTTGTAGTTATTTAGTAACTAAAACCTAATTTGGTGATTATTTTGGTGACAATTAGCAACCATTTTATTTGATAGCTAAAAATTGGTCTTTAAATAACTTTTTTGTTTTGTAGTGAATGAACCTAATCTTCCCACATTATTTTTGGTCAATTTGTTGTTTTTCCTATCAACACGACTCAAAAATATTTTGATAAAAATTTGATGACTTGTAGCACGAAAACTCGTCAAAGTTACAAATTGATCTAAAGTTTCCCATCACTATGGCTCGAAAAAGTTATGGTCAGAATTTCATGACTTTTGACACGAAAACTCGCCATACTTGTAAATCAACCCAAAATGACTTGATTTTGCTCCCAACACTTTCAAACATCTTGGTTTGGGTCGATTTGTGCTTGTTTGACATAGAAGAGGGTCAATGAAACTTTAGGTCAAAATGACATGACCCTTGCAGGTACGGAAACCAACGTTGGCAAAGTTGAAAACTAAGCCAAGATGACTTGGTTGTTTGACATAAAAGTGGGACAAGAAAACTTCAGGTCAAAATTTCATAACTCTTTCAAGTACGTAAACCAAACAAGCTGTCAAAGATGAAAACCAAGCCAAGATGACTTAGTTTTGAACCCGAAACATACCCACATTCTTTTCGATGCATTTCTTATCGTTTTCCATTAGTACACTCAGAAATGGTCTGGTCAAAATTTCAGGACTTGTGGTACAAAACCTTCTGAAGTTGGAAACCAACCCAAGATGACTATGTTTTGGACTGAAACCTTCGTTACATAATTTTCGTTCATTTTGTTGTTGTTTGACATAAAAGAGGGCCAAGAAAATTTTAGGTTAAAATTTCATGAAACTTTAAGGAAGAAAAACCACCAAAGCTGGCAAACTTGAAAACCAAGGTAAGATGACTTGGTTTTACACCCGAAACATGCCTCAATCCATATCTTATCGTTTTCTATCAATACGACTCAAAAATGTTACGGTCAAAATTTCATGACTTTTGACACAAAAGATGCCGAAGTTGGAAACCAAACCAAGAGGACTAGGTTTTGCATCCAAACCTTCCCCACATCATTTTTGGTCATTTTTTTGTTGTTTGCCACCAATACGCCTAAAAAATATTACGGCCAAAATTTCATTACTTTTGGCATATAAACTCACCACATATGCAAAGCAACCAAAAATGACTTGGTTTTGGCCACTGAACATCTCTTTTTGGGTCAATATGTGGTTCTTTGACACAAAAGAGGGCAAATAAAGCTTTCATTGTTTGCCATCAATACACCTAAAAAAATTTACGGCCAAACTTTGGCACAAAAACTCACCACACATGCAAACCAACCAAAAATGACTTGGTTTTGGCCATAAAACTTTTGAACATCTCTTTTTGGGTCAATATGTGGTTATTTGACACAAAAGAGGGCAAATAAAGCTTTTTAGGTCAAATTTCATCTTCTTTTAGGTACGGAAACCACCAAAGCTAGCACAAATGAAAACCGAGATAGGATGACTTGGTTTTGTACCTAAAATGTACCCCCATTTTTTTCAGTCCATTTCTTATCATTTTCCATCAGTAAGACTAAAAAATATTCTAATCAAAATTTCATGACTTTTGGCACGAAAACCAGCCAAAGTTGGAAAGCAACGTAAGATGACTTTGTTGTGCACTCAAACCTTCCCCTTCCGTTATTTTGTCGTTGTTTCCAATCAATACGACTCAAAAATGTTCCAGCCAAAATTTTATGACTTTCGACACAAAAACTCGCTGAACTTGCAAAACAACCTAAAATGACTTGGTTTTCCCCTCAAAACTTCTGAACATCCTTGTTTGGGTCGATTTGTTCTTGTTTGACATAGAATAGGGCCAATGAACTTTAGGACATATTCTTTTCGGTCCAACAATACGATTCAGAAATCTTCCAGTCAAAATTTCATTACTTTTGGCATGAAAACCTGTCAAAGTTGCAAACCAACCCAAGATGACTATGTTTTGCACCTAAACCTTCCTCACATCATTTTCGGTCATTTTGCTGTTATTTCTCATCAGTACGGCTCAAAGATGTTCTGGTCAAAATTTCATGAATTTTGACACGAAAACTGGTCAAACTTGCAAACTAACCTAGAATCACATGGTTTTGCCACCCAAAACTTTCGAACATAGTTTTTTCGGTCGATTTGTGGTTGTTTTACATAAAAGAGGGATAAGAAAACTTTAGGACAAAAATTCATGACCCTTTCGGACACGAAAACCATGAAATTTGACACCGTTACAAATGAACCCAAGATAAATTGGTTCTATAGCAGAACCATCACCACATAGTTTTCGGTTCATTTCTTATTGTTTTCCATCAGTACGACTCAAAAACGTTTGGCTCAAAATTTCATGACTTGGTTTTGTATGCAAACCTTCCCTATATCATTTTCGATTAATTTGTGTTTGTTTCCCACTAATACAGCTAAAAAATGTTCTAGTCAAAATTTCGTGACTTTTTAGACAAGCCAAAGCTGCAAAACAACTCAAAAAGACTTTGTTTTGTCCTTAAAACTTCAAAACATCCTTTTTTGGGTTAACTTGTGGTTCTTTGGTATAAAAAAGGGTCAAGAAAACTTCAGGTCAAAATTTCATGACTCTTTTAGACACGAAACTACTAGAGTTGACAAAGTTGCAAACCAACCCAAGATGATTTGATGTGGCACTCGAACCATCCCGACATACTTTCGGTCTATTTCTTATTATTTTCCATTAGTACGACTCAAAAATGTTATGATCAAAATTTTACGACTTTTGGCATGAATTCCTGCCAAAGTTGGAAACCATTCAAAGATGGCTTGGTTTAGAACCCAAACCTTTTCCACATCATTTTCGATCAATATGATATTGTTGTTTCCTGTCAATGTGGCTACAAAATGTTCCATCCAAAATTTTATGACGCTTTGGCACGAAAACTAGTCAAAGTTGCAAATCAAACCAAAATGATTTGGTTTTTCCTCACGAAACTTCAGAATGTCCTATTCTAGGTCAATTTGTGGTTGGTTGACATAAAAGTGGGCTTCAGGTCAAAATTTCATGACTCTTTCTTGCACGAAAACCACCAATGTTGACAAAGTTGCAAACGAACCCCAGATGACTTGGTTTTGCACTCAAACCATCCCTTCATACTTTTTGGTCCATTTCTTATTGTTTTCCACCAGTACGGCTAAAAAATGTTTCCGTCAAAATTTTATGACTTTTGTCACAAAAACTCGCTGAAGTTGCAAATCAACCCAAGATGACTTGGTTTTGCACCCAAACTGCCCCCTCATCAATTTTAATCAATTTGTTGTTATTTCTAGCAATACAACTAAAAAGTATTTCAGTGAAAATTTTGTGACTTTTAGCACGAAAACTCGCTAAAGTTTGAAACCACCCAAAATGACTTGGTTTTGCCCCTAAAACTACCGGACATCCTTTGTGGGGTTGACTTGTGGTTGTTTGACATAAAAGAGGGCCAAGAAAACTTCAGGTCAAAATTTGTTGGCTCTTTCAGACACCGAAGCCATCAAAGCTGGCAAAGTTACAAACCAACACAAGATGACTTGGTTTTGCACCCGAACCATCCCCACACACTTTTTGGTCAATTTTTCTTATTGTTTTTCATCAGTACGACTCAAAAATATTCAGATCTATATTTCATGACTTTTGACACCAAAACCCATCGAAGTTGCAAACCAACAAAAGATGACTTGGATTTGCACCAAAACCTTCCCCACATCATTTTTGGATAGTTTATTTTTGCTTCCCATCAATGTGGCTCAAAAATATTCCAGTCAAAATTTTTTGATAATTGAATTCTTTATTTTCTATATGAGCTTGTTTTTTTCAAAATCTCCATGTCTTATCTACAAGAGGTCAGGATCCTTACTTTGTACTTTGTCCTACAATATGTATACATTCATTTTTTCCAAATCAAGAGCTTTGTTACTTACTTGCGTTATGTAGTGCTTTTCATGACTTTCAATGCTAGAGTAAAGTCTTTTTCTTTATATATATTGTTTGGTTAAGGATGAAGCTTTTAATATTCTGAAGTAAGTTTTACCCTTATCCATATGATTTATTCTCCACGGGAAAAGGTTGAAAAAAAACCTAGATAACCAAACCTTTTATAAAGACAAATAACAATTAAAATTAGTTTTCATTTCTCATTTTATAATAATAGTACATTTTATTTATTTATAGTAGAATGTAAGAATTTAAATTGTGTGAGAAGGATTTGATTCCTACACCAAAAAGAATACATTTTAGAGACTAAAATGTTTAGAGATAGATAATTTAATACAAGTCTATAAACACTAGATCATCTATCAATGAAAAAGTTATATATATATTTGTATTTATTGTTATGTTAGACAATCTATATGTTATATAATGTTAAAGGCAACTCAAATGTAATTCAAGTCGTTTTCAAATTTATCTGTCTACCTTTAAAAGCAACACTTATTCAGTAGAGATAATATCCACTCAAATTAAATTAAAACATAAATAAATGATGTCCAACACACTATCTTCTATTCATAAAGAAATAATATCCAACACGCTAGTTCCCAAAATTACCACCGCCAAGATATATGTTATCTAATTAAATTAGTCATACACAAGTTGTGGTATTTCAATTTGTGTTCTTAGATTGAATCACATTATACACAAATTATGATTTAGGATTTTTCAATTAGGGATTTAGGGTTTAAAATGGATAATATGTCTCTGCTCTAATCAGGGTTTAGGGTTTATAAGTGTTACATACATGTGTTTCAAAAATATTTATTAAAATCAAGATATAAGATTTTAAGCGATGTAAAAGAATAAACATCACACACTTCATTATTGTGATTTTATAATATTTTCCATTAGGGTTGGTTTTCTTTAAACCTTAAAATTTGTTTATTAATGTGAGGAATTGAAGTGTGGATTGGAAGTCGCACGTTGGGTGGAGATGAGTGCGATAAACAATATATAAGGAGAAAAACCCACGAACTCATTGTTTTAAGATTTTGTGTTAGAGGTGTTATGCAATATCTTATATGGGTTGGCTTGTGACTCATCAGATCTAAACCTTCTGGTCACGTACCAACTTTACCCGGTATGTTACCTCGAAGAACCTCACAATTGGTGATGATTGTTGGGAGTGTTATACAAGTGAGGGACTTATTGGTAGGACACTAGTGTCACAACCAAGATCACAACGGGGACGATGATCCAAAGAGAAAATAGTTTTTATTTTTAAAAGAAAAAAGAGAGAGAATGAGTTGTCACCATAGTTTATTGTGAAAAACTATGAAAAAATTGGGAAAGGAAATGGATTGTGAAACTTGATTTGGATCCGAGAGTTAGTTACATGTAGGGAAAGTGCCCGTTCTAAGACGATACCTTTAATCAAATGAGCAAACTGAGTGCGCTCTATTAAAATGTTTATTTTTACCAAACAAAAACAAAAATGCAAGTAAAAACAATATTTTTTAATTTTGGGGCCTGACAAGATTGACCTTGCTCTTACTTATTTCTATTCACAATGAAAAATCAAGGATCACATAGTTCTAGTTTGAAAATTTGTTTGTTTAGTGTTTGATATTTTTAATTCTAAAATTTTTATATATTTTTTTTAAATTTGATATTAAATTTTTTGGTATTTGAAAATTTGATACTTTTAGGAAATTTTTTATATTTGTGTATTTTTTTAAATAAAATTTTGTGTTGGAAATCACTTGACATGTATGGTCCTTTGATTATCCAACGAAATAACAAAACTTTTCTCAAATTAAATTTTGCATGACACATGCGGTCATTTTGGTATTCAATCAAATAAATCTCAAGAAGAAATGATGTATAGGTAAAAATAAGTGTTGCAAGTAGCAAAAGTTAAAAACAAATTGATTTAAAAATCACTCAAGTACTACTTGGTAAAAGGCACTCGGGTTCTGCTTGGTAAAAGGAACTCTTGGTTAAGCTTCGTGTAAAAGCACACTTTGAAAGGCACACTCTGAAAGGCACTCACTTAAAAGGGCACTTGACCACTCAGTTAAACTTTATGACAAGGCACTCGGTTAAAGGGCACTCGGTATCATCTTCTTTAACTATTCGAACATATGTGTCACACACCTTGTACCCCAACGTCGCCAGCAACTCATTCATCTCTCCTCCCTGCTACTAGTGCTATTCTTTCCACATCTTGGCCTTCCCATTAGACATTAAAAGAAAGAACTCACCTTTGACACCTCTGTTGTTACAACTCTCTTAGTGATGTTTTTTTTTTATTATTTTTTTACTTTTATGATGATTGAGTAGCACAAAGTTCAAGACAGTTCAAGAATTATACATGCGTTCAATTCTGGTTTTTTGAATTTGTTTTGTTTCTGTTCTTCTTTGCTTCTAGGTTCTAAGTGGAGGATATGAGGATGAACAAAATTAATTTTTTTTATGCGTCAACTAATGTGAGCACAGAGTGTGAGAGCAGATATCACTCGTGAGTGTCAAAATGAACAAATCCCTTCCTTTTCAATTAATCCTCCAATATTTTCGCTCCTTCAATATCGTTTTTTCCTAAATTTCCTGTTAAGTGTGCTTTATTACAGAAATTGAAGAATTCAATTTTGTTATAGGAATGAATTCTCTTTTATTTCCAATTAATTTCGATAAAAAGGAAACAAAATAATATAATTCAAATCCAAATCTATTATAGGAATAATTTCTCTTTTATTTTCAATTAATTTCAATTAAAACAAAACAATGCAGTTAAGAATTCGGATGAGCATGCGGGAGGGGTGTAGGAAGTGATGAGGAGGTGTAGGAATATCACATGGCAAGGTATGAGGAGGTGATATGGGTTAGCCCAAGAATGGATAATATGGTGCATATTTAGAAAATGAGTGGTTATGAAAGAAAACTGGCTTGGTCTAAAGGTAAGAAGAGTGGACGAAGAGAAAGAGGAGGGGTATAAGGAGCATATGCCATTTTTATTTGAAACCTTTATGGGTTGGACTTTAAAAAAGCATCAATTTTATTTTTGTAGTTTTTTCTTTTATAAAATTTTTAAAAATATAACCAACTTTTTCTTTTCTTTTCTATTATTCTACTAAAACTTTTTTTTATCTTTTTTTTAAATTCATACAAATGAAACTCTTTTTAATTTTAATTTCTAAAAGCAAATGAACACAGATATATTTTTTGATTTTTTTTCTAAAATGATAAAAAGGATAAAAACCTAAATCATATGTTTTTATGAAAATAAAAGAGAAAGACAATAAAATAAAAGATTATATTTTTATATTTTTTTAAAATAAGAAGAAATAATAAAAACAATAAAATCCAACTTAGACTAAATGCCTGATTTTTTTTTCTTTTGCTTGATAACAATTTTTTTATTTTCTATTTTTTTCTAAGCGAATAACTTTATTTGCCCGGATGAAATCGAGTGTTGACAACTTGGACTTTCAATAGGGAGTTTACAATGTTCGGATGACTTATAGTTGGAGGGGGATTGTGGGACTTCAAGTCTGGAATTGGTAGTCCCCCATTGGGTGGATATGAGCGATGTGAACAATATATAATTAGAATGATCCACAAACTCATAACGTTAATGTTTTGGGTTGGAAGTGGTGTCAAATGTCAAATATGGGTTGGCTCATGACTCGTGACTCATCAGATCGAAATCTCCATAGTTACGTATTGACCCCCCTGGTATGGGCCATGATTGTGAAGGTAGCTTCGGAGAATCTTGCATATATGTTTATGAGGTCATTGCCAAGATCGAGATTTAAATTGGTGGAAATGCACTCTTCTGTCATGCAGCGAAAGACAAAAAATTTTTAAACTTTTTATGTCCAAAGAGAACAAAGAAGAAAGCATTTAACCAATTTAATTCTCATTGAAGCAAAGGGTAAGTGTACAAGGGGGCAATGGGTCTTATTTATAGATATACCCCTTGCTTTTCATATCCTAGGGAATGTGGGACTTAAAAACAAGGCAAAATGCAGCTACAAAGTGCGAAAATTAGAAGCCCTTACATGCTAATCAAGGAATTTACAAAAATAGTCTGAAAATGACCTATTCTAGGTGATGTGGGACTTACTCTTCACACTCTTCTCCTTTTGTGTTTGGATGAATTTGTGCATGATTTCTAAGTTCTTAGGCTAATTTTGCAAGCCCAAATCAAAGTCCAATTTATGTCCAAATGAAGCCCACACATATTTCTACATATAACAATTACAAAAGAAATTACCCCCATACAATATCTACAAGACTTAGAAGAAGGAAGAAAATCATAGTATTCTACTCTTCAATTATAGAGTTTTTCTCCATAAGGCTTCATCTTCTTCTATACTCTTAGCCTTTTGAAACTGGGTGGTTTCCACCATTCCCTCCCTCTTGAGAAGGTTTTATCCCTAGATCCAAATGATGCTCAGTGACAACAACCTTTGTTTGATTTATTACTTTCCTCCAAGGTCAAATATCAATCTATAATAAACATAAAAAAAAAAAATAGTTGGATAAGTTTCTATATTAAAACAAAATTAAGACATGTGTGTCTAATGAAAAAGGTAAAGAAACAATTAATTTTGAAAGTTATTAAATGAAAAACTAAGGGTCATTGTTTATTTTTCTCATATGAAGGCAGAATAAAGTTTCTTCTCATGGATGCCTTTAACTTTGTCAATGCAATATCTTTAATTCTCTTTTAATTGTAATATTTTATTACCTTTATTTCTACCAAGTCATGGCATATTCTTGAAAACTTAAATGACCCATGGATTTTCTTTCTTCATCTACTTGGTGACATTGAAAAAGTTTCTCAACCTTCAATTTCAAATCTAAATATTCTTCAATGTTTTCATTTTCATAAAAAGGAGGAAGGTTTACCTTAGGCTCTTTGGGATATTAATTTTCCCTAGGTCTTTGATGATGCCTTGGTAAGGGGTGGTGTTGATAGTAATCATTGATGTGACGACTACTATACATCCTTATTCTCTTTGGAAACGGCAACCAATGTGATGTTTTCTTCTTCTATTTAGCCTACATCCATGTTTAGTCTTAGATTTAACTTGTTTCATCTATTGTGCAAACATGGTTCTAATCTCATCCGTAACTATATGTCTTTTTCCAAATTTTCTAATCTCATCTCTTATGTTAAACTCATTATTATTGTCCCTAATGGTACCATACACACGTGAATATCAAGTGTGAGAATGGTCATTCATTTTTTTGTCAAAATATTTTCACAAAGTTTTGAAAGGTTATCACAAAAATGGAGTGACAAAACTTCACAAATTTTTTAAAAGATTTTTCACAAAAAGTGATCTAGTATACTAGGTAAGTTACTAAGAAAAAGAGGTGGGTCACCAATAGACACGCTTAAATACTAAGTCTTTCCTAGTTAATTTTTTTTGTAGACATGAACTTTCAAAATTTCATTCTTTTTTGTGAAAAACATGAGACATAAACATTTTCTTCATAGTAAGTGTGTGTGTGTGTGCACGCACCATTAAAGACCAAAGGAATGTCACTAAACATTCTAGAGACGAGTCATAGTTTTGCCACCAATTAAGACTACCAAAAAAGAAAGATAAACTCAAATGTAATCTAGACATATCATAGTGTGAAAGTCCAACTAACACTTGTGAGTCTCTTGAAATACATTCACAAGTTTAAAGCGAAACTATTATGAGAGATGAATTGTACCAAAGACATATTCCCAAGACACTCAAGAAATGAAAAAAATTAGAAAAATATAATTTTTAACTCAACTTTGTGACAAAAAAAAAAAGCTTAAGAAACACAAGCCTGTGATATCAAAGGATTTTGCTATGAATTTTTGTTGCTTTATGATGACAATTTTGTTTCTAATTCATTTTTGATGTATTTGATGTTCTTTTTTTGTGGCTTTCGATCCAACACTCAAATGTACTCTCTTTTTCAGCTTTTCTTTATTACTTAAGATCACCAAAGACTTTCTTCAACAATTCTCCTCCAACACCGTACTACCTTAAGGAGAGGTGAGGTCTCAACAAGTAAAGAAAGAGTTTAATCATTTTCACTTCCACTTAAGAGTAATAAACAAAAATCAAGAAAACCTCAACTAGAATTAGACAACATCAAAAAGAAGATTTAAAGAATTTTATCAATTCGCAAAATTAAAAAAGATGGTTTATTGAGAAGAAGTTATTCTAAAGAAGAAATCAAGATCAAATTGGTTGGAGACAGGAGATTTAAAAACGAAATAATGTCTTGGTTATTTTGTCTGCCAAAATGATCTACATCGGATTTGGGTCTCTAGAAATGTGAATTTTCAAGAAAATATATATATTTTTTGCTAACCATGAAACTCTCTCGTCATCCTCTATATCTTTGTTGTTATTTCCCACCTCTTCTGTAGAGTTAGCATCACCAAAACCTCTCTTAGTATCCTAAAGACATAGGTCGTCACTCTAAATTAGCCACCAAAACCTTTTAGATCCCCTCTAGATCACTCTATGGTTGTTAATCTAGTGCAAGATCCAGAACTAGTTCCTTTACAATGCAATTCTCGCATTCGTAAATCACTAGAAAAGTATTTTTTTCTCCCTTTAAATCCTTGGCAACAACTTTAGCTTTTGTTCCTATTCCTTCTTCCTATAAACAAGACAATAGAGCATGCATGTTGGCAACAAGTAATTGAAACAAAACTTTTAGTATGAGAAGAAAATCAAACATGGGATGTTATTCCATGCCCCCATCTACTAAACATTTTGGCAGTAAAATTGTATTTACTATAAAGCATCGCTCGAATAGATTCATAGAGCATTACAAGGCTTGGTTAGTTTTTCTTAAAGATAAATAAGAATTTGTCCTTGACCATGAGGTGACCTTTGTTCTTACAACCAAAATGACTATTGTGCAGACTATCCTTGTCATTTTTGGATCTAAATCTTAGCCACTACATCAGATAGATGTAACGAATGGATTCTTTCATGGTAACCTCAAGGAGGAGGTTTACAATAAACTTCCTACAGGTATGCCAACCTCATCAACTAATAATGTGTCCAAACTCAATTGCTCTTTATATGGATTGAAACAGGCACCGCATATATGGTTTGAAATTTTTCAAAGCAAAGTTGTTATGATTATCCCTTTTTATCCAACGGACTTTTAAAGAAATTGTGGGACTCCTTGTTTAATTGGATGACTTTATGGTAACTAGTTCCGATCAATAGGTTACCTCTATAATTCAAAAATTGTTACATATAACTTTTCATATGAAAGATCTTACCCATCTCACTTACTTCTTGGGGTTAAAAATACATTATCAAGACCATGGCCTCTTTGTCACTCAGCACAAGTATATTCCTCATGCAGTTATCTAGTCTCATCACTACAACTACTATTGACACTCCCATGAAAATTAATGTTAAATACAAACAAGTGGAAGGAGAAATTCTTGAGGACCCTACTTTATACCGCAGACTGGTTGGTAGCCTTATCTACCTAACCATCAAACAACTTGACATCTCTTTTTTTGTCCACACAGTCAACAAATTCATGCAATCCCCTCGACATTTCCATCTTTCTGTCATGCATCGTATTATTAGATATCTCCTTGGCACCTCCACCTATGGCTTATTTTTCCCTACTAATTCTTCACTCCAACTCTGTTTATATAATGATGCTAATTGGGCTAGTTGTCCAAGCACAAGAAAATCTACAACTAGTTGGTGTATGTTTCTAGGTAATGCTCTAATCTCATGGAAATGTAAGAAACAAGACTCGGTCCCTAAGTCATCTACTGAAGCAAAATACTGTGTCATGTTTGTAGCATGCTCCGAGATTATTCGATTGCATGGTGTTTTGTCAAAACTTGGTTTTACTCAAGCACAACCGATTCCACTACATGTTGATAATACAAGTGTCATACAAACTACAAAAAATCCTATGAACAAACAAAGCATATAGAGGTTGATTTTCACTCCATTTGAGAAGTTTAGGACTGTCAAATTATCACTCTCCCTCATGTCTGCATATTTGTCCAAATCGCTGATATCTTCGCTAAATCCTTGACTCGTGAGCGCCACAATTTCCTAGTTAGAAAATTGATGCCCTTGGATTTACCAATATCAATTTGAGGGGTTGTCAATGGAATTAATTGTTGGAATATCGTGGAATTAATTTTTGGAATTTTATGAATTAATTGTTGGGATATTATGTCAATATAATTAATTGTTGGAATATTAATGGCAGAATATTTGCTATTATTAGCATAATATTTTTTAAAAACTATCTAGTATATTAGACTAAAATTTGTGAGATTGTACAATTGTAATTATGTAGTTATGTTATTATCTCCATAATTGGGATACCATTTATAAAAATTTAGCTATTCTTTAGGGTTGAAAATCAGCTTTGTAATACACTATTTGTATCAGAGTTCTCCAGCATAAAAAAAAAATTGACCTACATTTTCTTGAGTTTGACATAGACGTGGCAAACAAATGAGTTATTAACTCATGGCGGTGGAGAGATATTATGAATGCAGGTGAAGAAGGTCAAAGAACAATTGGTTTAATAGTAACATAAGTTGGAGGATAAGGTCTGGTAGTTAAATAAAATTTTGGGATGATAGATGGTCAGGGGAGGTCCCACTAAAGGAAAGTTATCCAAGGTTGTACTTGAACTCAACAATAATGGACTCATATTTATTAAAGGCTGGATCTTCGAACGGAGATAACTTAGAGAAAATAATGATTTGAATGGAAGAGATATATGATATCCAACTTTATGTGTCAATTAGAAGGAAGACTTCTGCAGATGGATAGAGAGGACGTATGGGTATGGAATGAAGAGGAAACACAAGTTTACATAGTAAAATCAACTTATAAGAAGCTATGCACCATAAATGCAGGTGGTGAAGGCAATATATCATATTTTTTGGAATACAAAAGCTTTACCAACTACCCAACACTTCACTTGCATATTTTTATAAATAAGGTGGTCACACATGATAACCTTTGGAAGAGAGGGGTGGTTATGGGAAGTAATTATGTGTCATGTGCCAAGAGAATAAGGAAATAGTCAAACACCTATTTTTTACTTATAGGATAGTTGCAAACATATGGAAGATGAGTGAATCTTCAGAGGAGTAGCCTCTACATACCATAATAGTGCAAAAGTCCACTTTCTCCAATTTGGTCATTTTGGACTCAATCATAAGGCAAACATTGTGTGGAAATGTATGGGTGGCAAGTGTTTGGAGTGTCTGGTTACATAGGAATAATATCATCTTTAGTAATGCAAAAGTAGGCACTTATAAAATTTTCACTATCACACAATTAAGAGATTAGACATGGATCACGCATAAAATCCAAGGTGAAATCTTCTCATACTCAGGTTAGTGCATGCCCCCTATCATGTGCCTTAAACCATCACGCCTTTAAGTGGCATAGTTTAGATTATGAACCATGTGTAAGGGTACGAGATTGAAACTTTGTATGATGTCAACACTAGTATGATTTGTATCTATGGGGGCTGGGTATAGAAAGATAGTGTTGAAGTGTTGATGCCTTTATAGATATCTCCTTGCAATGTTCAACTTAATTAGGAGGATAGAATAGAGTTATGTAAGTTGTACGGTTTGCATTAGGACACTCTTTGGTTTTTTTGTACCGTAGGTGGCGCCAAAGAATCGCAAGGCCTACACTTATTGGTTCCCAGCGGATGGAGGAAGATACAGAAGGATTGGGGCTCTCTCTTGGTATAAAAGAAAGTTATGATAGAATAAGCACAACAACGTCAACATCACTATCAAATAGAATGTGGAACAATACTTATTAGTGAAACTTTGATGTGCTTTGGACCCTAAAAATTGATGATTGTGCTTAATGGCTAAAGGGACTATAACAGATTAAATAAGGGAAACGGTTTATTGCAGAACAAGGTGTTTTGTTAGGACTTGAGTGATCAATTCCTAAGGTTGTTTTTGTTGTTTTGGCTTTGATTCACTACAAGAATTTTTAGAATTATAGACGGATATGTATGCGTTGGTAAAATATCATTACTGACATATTGATGGATAAATTGAAGTTCAACTCAATGACATATTTATCGATGGATTTGATACGTCGATAATTACCAACAGATCTTACCAATAAATAATTTGACGTTCAATTTACTAGTTGATTTAACAACGGATAAAGGTTAAATTATCCATCAATAAATTCAGCAGTAAACTAATCGCCAAATTATCCATCATTTAATTAAACATTAGTTTATAAGTCGCTAAAATTCTTAGGTAAAATAATTTAACAATAATAATTCTAATAATATTAATGATGATAATAATAATAATAATAATAATAATTATTATTATGATAATTGTAACACCTCCATAAAATTCATTATCCAGAAGCCAAATAAAGCTTAAATATTAAAACATATTCATAAACAAGAGATAATCTAGTAGAGTGATTCCAAATATAATCTCTCTTCATAGGGATTTAAAAAATTTTACACATCCTTAAAATGCAACTAAATAAACATCAAATAACTACTCTTGATATAACTTCATCAGCAACTTGAGGTACATCCTCTCCAGTACCAACATCATCTACTCTCGTGTAATACACGATCATCACACATAAAAAAAGAAAGAAAACATAAACAACCACACAAGAAGGGTAAGCTAACTATTTAGAATATAAACATTTATAATTAAACAGTCAAAGTCACATCTCAACATTTCATAGATATTGGCTCTATTTCCAGAAGACTCGTGCAATGAATTAGACTTAGAGGTTAACACCTATCAGATGACCCTTCTAATTATGAATCCTCACAGTCTCCAACTAGTCATAACATCATCTGACAGGTAAATCGATATATATGTCCTAACTAGCTCTTCCAAATTGTAGTTTCAATTAAATTGACCTCCTTCAACTCTCACGACCTGGTACCCTTTATCTATGTGATTATAAGGTACCAGTAGTCAGGATACGCCTTCTCGACAAATTCTCAAACAATGCACATCCTATATTATTCTTTCTTGGTATTTTATTTTCCTTAAAAATAATAAGTCAATAATGTTATTCCACAGCAGTTATCAACACATAAAACTCACAAGTTACTACTCATACATGTTGTAATTCAATGAAAATATTATCAGCATCAAGAAAAAATACATTAAAAATTCATAGCACCTTCTCAAGAATTGAGCCCAACGCAACTATATAATTCAAAACATCTTGTGCTCACTCAATCACCATCCAATTAATTTATTACTCTCCCTATTTCACAATCATATACAATTTCAAATCATAATTTTTATCAAATTATCAATAAGTTTCCTTCAAAAACTCATTCTTCTCCAAAGCAAGTCATGAACTCAAATGAATACCTAGAAAATTAAAATCTACAGGATTATTACCTTGCATAAATTATGCATGATAAATCCAAAAATTAAATATGAATTTGCAAGAAGACATTATATAAATTACATTGGATTAACAAAGGAGAAGGTTTCGAAAATTATTGCATGTGAGAAATCTATTATACAAGTGTTAAATAAACCAAACATCCAATAACCAAATTTAAAACACCAAATCATATAGTTAATTCCATGAAAGAAGTGATTAAGGAGACAACACTTTAAAAATGATTATGCGTAATCCACAAGAATATTTTACTACATTTGCATGTCATTCAAAAATTATTGCATACAGACATTAAAATGCCTTAAAACAATTGTGAATCAAAAGCATTTAAAGAGATAAAACATTTGCTAGATTCTTAGACACTGAAATCATTATATGAAACATTCCCTTTCACTTTAACAAAAACAAAATAGAACCAGTTCACCTTAAAAGTTATATGCTTTTAAAATTTGCAAAAACTTGAGGTTTAAATTAAGTGAAGATGCTCATAGCAACTACATTAGTCAAAATCATTCAAGATAAACAGCCAGAGGATCACAAGTATGAATAAATTATTGTAGTTCTACTTATCCACTAGGGAAATGACCTGGAATCAAGTTCCTCTAGACAGATTGCACAAATTTGAACAAAACACCTAGAGTATAAGTTATCATTGATGGCCTTGCCTTGACTACTTGCACTGTACATGAAATTGGATGAGATGTTTGAACAATGGAGTTGTTGGTGAATGACCTTGAGATGCATCAATACTTTAATTCAAAACGGCAGCGGAGATAATGATGAAGTTGTAGCGGATTGCATGAAGGAATAGAGCAAATTCAATAAGGTTTATGAGTGAAAGTGGTGGAACAATGTAATTGGAAGAGGTGAGGCCAACTTCTAATGGAATCCCTAAGGTAAGAGAAGCTAACAAAGATGAAGCTCAAGAACAAATGTGTTGGAAAATTTCAACAGCACAACACTAGTTCAAATCAAACTTAAAATTTACAGCATTATGCTCTCCTATTTATAGAGTGCATTCCCACTCTAGCTTCTAGAGCAAACTTTCTAACGCTAACTTCTATGACGAGCTTCGAACCCTAGCTTCTATGATAAAATTCTCAACTATAGCTTGCACCCCAAGGCTTTCACAAGGTGATGACAAGTGGTAAAAGGAGAAAACTTCTCCCATACCCTAACTTGGACCACCAACATTATTTATAGGCTTCAAAGCCCAATCTTACACTACATGGCCAAAATATAAGGCCCAAATATATTCTACTTGACCCAAATACAAGGTCTAAATTATTCTAAAAAATTTATAAAATTTAGAGGACTTCTCCTTGATGTTTCATATTCTCCAAAGTGATATCAACATGGTTGTATTCGGGTCCGAGCAATTGGTTGAAAGCCGAAACAAACTTAAATGGGCCCAATTTTCTAGAAAGCTTTTGATCTACCCTCTAGCTCTTTGTCCTTTTCATTCTTTGACTAAGGTTACTAGGGTGTATTCCATCAATCATGCAATATGATATATACAAGTCTTGAGCCATTCCAAAAAATGATAAATTCATGACAGAATCTCCTAAATAAATTCCAAGTTATAGGATCTGATCTTTACATCAAAAGTAAGAATTTTCAAAATAAGGACTGGTGAAGCAACACAAATACACACAACATAGTTTCCTTATAACTGTGTATTATTCCACAGATGCAACTTTATTTGTAATAAAAAAATAAAGTGTTTTACGATATAATATAAGAGAATCCCTAACTAATAGCTAAATCTTTATTTTTCCTATTTACATATAATTGATATGATATGGTTACATGAATTAAATCTAATACTTTAACTAAAATGGAAGGTTACATCAAAAATTGGTGGGGAGAGAGGTTTCTGAAAACATCTTCATAAATGAAAAATGTCACAACAACACAGTTTATACACACAATCACCATCAGGCATAAGAAGAGCATAGTAATATGAAAAATGAAAGATGTTAGTTGAGTTAGATAAAAGTTTGCAATTATATCTGGAAAACTCTAAACAATAATGTTATTTTAGTTGTAGAAATAGATTTGTTTTTTGTTTTTATCTAAATCATGATATCATTGTCATAACATGTGTGAAAAACACTATTGTAGCTCTTATTGAAAACAATACTGTTATTGGAGTCCTGTGGTGGTCCAGGGATGCTTCACAATTTTAATCATCCAAAAATCTTACAAAATTTTACTACTATATAACTTCTTTGAACATTCCTTTATGTTAGACTGTAACTGAACTATTGAAATAGGAATTTTGTTCAATTCATAACACATTAAAATAAAGAAAGAAAATGAATTATATCTCCACTGTTTAAGAAAATTTTGCACTCAACTATTTTAATATAAACAAATACGTATCATTCCATTCCACTCATCAAAGTTGAGAAAATTTTAAATTATCTAACATCATCATATATCTAAGGCTTATTTATAATGGTAAGGTAATCACACACTTAAAATTAGCATTTGACTAAATGAAACTATGGTTAGAAATTCATCAATAATCAAAATAGAATATACACAGATAGTAGTCTCATAGTAAGGTCGTTCTACAAATACCTAGGAGGAAAAACTTTAAGTAAGAAGTTATAAATACCAGTTTTTACACAAGCAGTGCAGATCAAACCATTTAGGGTCTCAATGCCATTACCAAATTTTCATATTCAATTTAAGGAAACTATGATCAACTCAAAATGAACAAAACTACATACACTTACTAAAAACAGAGGCAAAATACTTTGTTCTAACCAAGAATAAAGCTACAAGCATACATGAAAATTTACAAGACCCCTTGATAAAGTAACACTAAATCCCTCAATAGTACTATAACTATATTTCTTTCTCCATGAAATATTGCGTCCAAATCGTCACTTCATAACCAATCACGCTACATAGAACCATAAACCAAGATTTAGTTCCATGTTTACTTTTTATTTCACAAAATCAGAACAAACCAAATATTTCACCCAAACAACCAAAAACCAAAACAAAGCACACAACATACATTTACTATTCATTATTTTTATTTTCAAAACAAAATGCTCCAGATATAGCATTCCAGTTCCCCTCAAACATTTAATATAAGGAAATGTTTCACATTAAAACCTAACACATGTCTAAAATCAAGTTACACACAAAATATAATTAATCATCCAAAACATATCCTTCAAACGTACATTAAACTTGTAGGATTAAAATAAAAAATCATCTTGCTTTAGTCATGAGTGTGCACTCTCCAAACTTTATCAAGATTATTTTCTTTCTTAATACTTTCATCTTCATTCACAACAATCATTTTCACTCAAACACAAACAAGGTTTTAAAAAAATCCTCACTAAACATTCAACTGACACATTTTAACTACTTCTTGAAACTACATTTTTAAACAAACATTAACACGCATAAGCACCACAACAAACCCATTACCTTTAGGTCATCCTAGGGACAAACCAGGCTCTGATACCATAATTGTAACACCCCATAATATCCATTATCCAAGAGTCAAATCAAGCTTAAATATTAAAACATTTTCATAAAAAAGAGATAATCTAGTAGAGTCATTCAAAATATATTCCTTCTTCATAGGGATTTAAAAGTTTACACATCCTTAAAATGTAACTAAATGAAAATTAAATAACTACTCTGATATAACTTCATTGACAACTTGAGATAAATCCTCTCCTGTAGCAACATCATCTGCTCTCGAGTAATACACGATCATCACAAATAAGAAAAAAATAAAACACAAACAACCACACAAGAAGGGTAAGCTAACTATTTAGAACATGTTTAAAATAAACATTCCAACATTTATAGTTAAATATTCAAAGTCACATTTGAACATTTCATAAACATTGACTCTCCTCTCGGAAGACTCGTGCATTTAATCAGACTCATTAGATGACCTTTCTAACTGTGAATCCACACAGTCTCCAACCTATCATAACATCATCTGACAAAATGAATCCATATATCAATCCTGACCAACTCTTTCAAACTGTAATTTTAGTTAAATGAACCTCCTTCAACTCTCACCACATGGTACCCTTCATTTAGGTGATTATATGGTCCAAGTAGTCAGGTTCTCGACAAATTTTCAAACAATGCACATTCTATATTATTCTTACTTGGTATTTTCTTTCCTGAAAATAATAAGTCCAGAATGTTATTCCACAACAGTTATCAACACATCAAAATCACATATTACTACTCACACATGTTATAATATAATCAAAAGACTATTAGCATAAAGAAAAATGCATTAAAAAATCATACCAGTACTTTGCCTCACACCAAACCAAGGAAATGGTGTCCGACACCACTCAAACCCGAAAGCACCCTCTTAGGAATTGAGCCCGACGCAGCTAGATAATTCAGAACATCTTGTGCTCACTCAATTCACCATCCAATTAATTTCTTACTCTCCTTATTTCACAATCATTTGCAATTTCAAATTATCATTTTTATCAAACTATTAATAAGTCTCCTTCAAAAACTCATTCCTCTACAAAACAAGTCATGAACTCAATGTGGTAATTAGTATACTTACATACTTTCAAAATCAATTCTAGATCATGGCGAAAAAAAATGAGGCAAATACTATATTACTGTCTAACCACATTCAAGATTCCATTTTCTTAATGGTTACAAGTCATTTACCTACATACATATAGATGAATCAATCAGCCCTCAAACCATGAAATAAATTTGAATACATTCACAATATCAACTTCTAATACTACTATCAAACTAAAAGTAAAAATAGAAAATCAAACAACCAATCAATACCACTCATTTCACATTCAAAATCAATCCAAATCTTCCAAATGAAAAAGTACTCAATTTCATCAAGCACATTCTTATTCATTTCTCAAATCTTAAGAACTCCATTTGAACATAAAACCGGATATCTACACATACATGTCTTTTTAGCTTCCTTTACCCATCTAAGAGGAGAATCACCTATAATAGGCTCCACGTTACTGCTTGCAAGGATAACTCAACCTAGTTCTGATCAATGATCATTCTTGATGCCTCTAAGACTACATACAAGAAAGTATAGGCATATTTTATTTTTTACGAAAATCCTAAACTGCTCAAGAACAAGTATGTCACAACTGGGGTCACGACGAGGATGCGGATAAAAATATTTTATTTTAGTTTTCAAAACAAAGGAGTCACCATCATAGTTTATTAGAAAAAACTATGAAAAACCATAAAATTGACAAAGCAAGTCTGCTAAAACCGGATTTCGGGTTCAGGAGTTGGTTACTTGTGGGGAAGGTATTAACACTCCCACAATGACTGTCCTAAGACAGTACCTTTAATTAAATAAATAAAATGAGTGTAATTTTCAAAATATTTATTTTCCCACAAAAATTAAAATAAAAACAAACAAAAATATTTTTTATGTTTGGAAAGGGCCCGACAAGGTTTGACCTTGCTCCTACGTATCTCCATTAGGAATGGAGAATCAGGGTTACGTAGTTCTTTGGATAAATTTGTTTGTTGATTGTTTTGAAATCTTTAAATTTTCATATATGTTTTTTTTTAGTATAAGGAATATTTTTAAGTTTTGAAACTTTATAATTTTTTATTTTTAAAAATTACATATTTTAAAAAGATATTTATTTTCAAAGTATCTAGAATATACAACCTTAAAGTTTATTTCTAAAGTTTTACATTAAATATCGCATGACGCGTGCGACCATTTGATAATTAAAAAAAAATATTAAAATAATAACATTAAATATCGTATGACACATGCGACCATTTCATATCTAACATTATTATTAAAAAATATAATAATCCCAAAATTCTATTTTATTTCCAAAGTTTTTATAGTAAATATCGTATGACGTGTGCGGCCATTTGATATTTAAAAAAACTTGGAATAATATTAAATATCGTATGACGCGTGTGGCCATTTAATATTTAACATTATTAAAAAAATATAATAATCCCAAAATTTTATTTCCAAAGTTTTATATTAAATATCGTATGACGCGTGCGGCCATTTGATATTTAAAAAACCTTAGAATAATAATATTAAATATCGTATGACGCGAGCGGCCATTTGATATTTAACATTATTAAAAAATATAATAATCCCAAAATTTTATTTTTATTAAAAACTAAAAGAAAAAAATATGTAAAATATAAGCTTAAATTATGGAGGTACACAAATAAAACAAATTAGAAAATATTGAGCTGACTCAAAAAAGCTCAAAATGATTTTTTTTTATTGAGATAAGAGTGTTATGGTAATGTGGGGGTGGAAATAGGAAGGCCTCAACTCCACAATCCTAGGCCATCATCACCTCAACCCTAAGCCACCACCACCTTACCCCAAAGCGGCGGCGGCGGTGGCACGGGACAGTGCGGCGGGGCGGGGTGGAGCGGCGGCAGCGGCTTTGGAAGAATGACGGATATCGTTTTGGGGTTGTTTTGAAGTGGTTTTGGGTGCTTTTTTTTTTTGGGGGGACAAACATGATTGAATTTTGGTGCAATTTTGGTGGGTTTTAAGGGTTGTTTTTAGGTGTTTTGGATAGTGGAAAGTGGTGCAGTGAAGGGTTACAGTAAAAGGTTATGGAATAAGGTTTTTATGGAGGAGAGAGTGTGACTGTATTTGGTTTAAAGCTGGGGCCCTTATGGAGATGTTTTGGCTTTGTGATTCTTTGGTGGTTATGAGAGAGGAAGGGTGTTGTGGACAATGTGAGGTTGGAAGTAGCCATGGTGCAAGTGCATTAAGGTGGAACATGCATGGTGGCCTTAAAGTGGGATAAAAAAAAAAAGAGTTGAAAGTTTTTCCTTTTTTTATGTTAGCACACTTATCATACGAGAACCAAGTAACAAAATCATAAATCTTAAATGCATGCCAATTTTAAATTCTAAAATCATACCTGAAACTTGATTCTTCAAAGCTTGATCTCTTAAAAAAAAACTACTTCTCTCTTTTTTTTAAAAAGTGTTCATTTCTCTTTTTCCTTTTGTCTTTTTGTATTTTTCTCTTAATATTTCTTTCTCTTATCCCCTTAATATGAATAATAGCAGTTACTAGAGAAGGACTTAGGGAAAAATCGGATTGTGGAAAATGGGGAAGAGCCGTTTCATAGTATATATTTTTCTGTTATTATTATTTTTATATTTTTTATTATTTTATTATTAAAAGATTAACTCAGTCTTTTTTTTTGTTATTATTTTAAAGATGAATTGAACGTCCAGATCAAGAAGCAGTTTTAAAACAACTTTAATTTTTTTGTATGTATTTTCCTTTTATTTATTATTATGTTTTTATTTTATATTTTAATTATTTATTTATTTATTTATTTTTCATTTCTTTTCTTTATTATTTTTTTATTTATTTTGTTTTTTTCTGTTTTTGTTAACTATGTTATTATTTTTTATGTTTTATAAAAAAATGAATAAATTCAAAACTCTTTTTATTTGTTTTATTATTTATCATTTTTTTAATAAAAACCTAAACTAATCAAGTGTGTATATTTTTTCTATTTATTATTTTCTTCTTCATTTTTTTATTTTAATTATTCAATTAATTGTAGACACGTTTTTTATTTTCCTAATTTTAATGTATTTACCCGGATGAAATCGTGTGTTGACAAAGTAAAAATTGATACATACCTAAACCAAAATGGTGATCCGCTAAGTTTGCTCTACCCTGCACTAGGAATTGGATGGAGACTTTTGAGAGAGAGAGAGAGAGAGAGAACTTTAGGGTTTTGTTGTCTAGAGATAGTGGTTTTAGTTAAAATGATTTTCTGAATCCTTACAATCTCCCCAACAATAAAGATTTTCATTCTTAAGAATTGACTTACTAGAAAAAATATAACAAGAGATTTCTCTCATGGTTTCCTCTGTCTTCTGAGATGAATCTCCAAAATTAGTATTAAAAAAATTATACCAAATGTAAAATTTAACCTAAATACTCAAATGATCCAAGAGGCATTTCTAAGCAAATCCTTTGAGGGTGGTATAGTTCGTCTGATTTCTAAATATCTAGAATCCTATGCTAAAACTAGAAGTGAAATGAAATCTCTTATTGATACTAGGTTGAAGAATAGACCATTTAATATGACTATTACATGGATGAATCTTCTATATAAAATTCTCCCAATTCAATAAATCAAATGTATATAGTCTTAGTTAATCCATCTACTATGACTCATACTAAGTTATATTTCTTCTTATTATAACTGGAAAAAAAATCCAAAACATTAATAATACCAACATCGAATGCATAATTATATATATATATATATATCATATTTGTTCACTTAATTATTTAATTACATAGAAAATTAAAATCTATAGGATTATTACCTTGCACAAATTATACATGATAATTCCAAACATTCAAGAAGACATCATATAAATTATATTGGATTAACAAAGAAGAAGGTTTCGAAAATAGTTGTATATGAGAAACATGTCATACTAGTGTTGAATAAACAAAAAATCCAATAATTAAATTTAAAACACCAAATCATATATTTAATTCCATGAAAGAACTAATTAAGGAAACAACTTTAGAAATGGTTATGCCTAATTCACAAGAATATTTTACTACATTTGCATGTCATCCAAAAATTATTGTATACAAACATTAAATTGTTGACACTATTGTGAATCAAAACTTCGTGTTTAAATTATGTACTTACTACCTAAATAAAAATGGTGATCTATTAAGCTTATTTTATCCTTTTGATATTCAATCTGAAGCAAGGGAAAAACTAGATTTTGAAGAGAAAGAGGATAGAAAAAAACTATAGAATTTTGTTCTCTAGAGAGAAAGTAATTTTTGTTAAAATAATTTTATAAATCCTTACAATAACAATAATAATAAAACTAACTAGATGATTACAAAAATTAATAATAATAATTATTATTATTATTCTATTATTATTATTATTTTATTATTATTATTATTATTATAATTATTGTTACTATTACAATTATTATTATTACAATAAATTATTATTCTGATAATAATAATTATTATTATTATAGTGATAATAATGATGATAATGATAATTATTATTATTATGATAATTATTACTATTATAGTAATAATAATTATAATAAAAATAATACGAATCACCATATATGGTTATAACTTCTCTCATATTACTGATACTAATAGGACTTAGTATTTACATTATTGATCAATTTTAACCTTCTATAAATTAAAATTTTTTATAATTATTGTATCGTTAAGGATATATATATCCTAAATATTCTTATATTAATTATTTTTATCGTTGATATAAAAAAACTTATGATCTTTTAGCCTTATAAAATCTCTAGTGAAAAACGGCACTTTTTAACGATTCTATTAATGCTTAAGAATATGATACAGTTTTAATTCAAGGATTTTATGATAATTTTTAGCTCTTAATTTTCTTTTCTCTTCAATTATTGAAAGTGTACTCTATTTTAGACCAAACTTACTTCAAGAATAATTTAACACAAATTTTCTTTGTTTATGAATAACTTTTCATAATGTTTTCACATCCATTTTCTACTCCCTTCTTTTAGAGCTTACATTTATTTCTTAAATTATTTTATCATTTACACTTTTAAAGTTCCTGATCTTAACTAATAAGTTTTTGAGTTAAAATAATATATTTAAATTAAATGTAATTTTAATTTTTTAATCTTTATATAAAATTAATAAAGTGTATTCTTTATGTCACATAAGTGACTTTTTCTTCCTTTCATATTTATACATTATCCTCGCTTTATACGGATGATACAAAACAATTGAATTTCCATTAATCACTAACACTGATCTCTGTCTCTATTCTCAAAAGAGAAGTGTCAAAAATAATGGGTCTAACCACATAGTTGCTGGTGAAGACTGCCTTACCCTGCTAAAATTAGTCCCTGCACATAAAGATTATTTTTCTTATAAAAGTTTTTCTTTTAAAAATATAATCTGTTTCAAATCCGTTATTATATTTCTTTTATAATAATTATTATTAATTTTATTTTATTAAAAATATAGAGAATAGATTATCGTATAAATAATAATGTTTCTTGACGTATTGTAAGTATTATGGTCACTAACTACCACAGCCCCATAATGTACACAACTGTTGTAGTGAAATGTAAAAAAAGTCTCAAATGACACTATTTGATTATTTTCAAAGGTAAATTTTGTTATAACGCGAGAATTTATAAAATTATTAATGTCGGCACCAACATAATTAAAAATTTTATGTCTCTTTACAAGAATCAATAAATATAAAAGAGAAAATTGGATAAATATCTCGTCTCAAATTTTTTTAAAGTGAAGTGTTCTTAATTTTAGAAATTAATAAAATTATAAAAGAAAAAATCAGTGCGTTTAAATTATCATATTCTTATTACTTTAATCATTAAAAGTAAGTCAATATTATCACTAAATAATATGATTTTTAAATTTTGAACAAAAATATTATTGAATTATAACTTTTTAAGATTTTGCCTTTAATTTTATTATCTTTAGGAACTAAAGGGATAATATTTCATATTTTTAAAGACGAAATTGACTATTCCCTTCAAGAAATATAAAGAAGAAAAGAAAATAAAAAGGCAGTAAAATTAGAGTGTTTGACATACAATAAGAAAGTAAAACAAAAAGGATAGTTTTTCTAATTTGATTGAATAAAACAATAAAAGAAAATTCATATTCATAAAAGTTATACGTATATCACTATTAGAAATCAAGAAAAAAAAGCAAAATTTTCTGTTTGTTAATATTCTATTTTTTTTATTTTTTTTTAACCGCTAAAAATAAATTAAATAAAAGAAAATATTTTATAAATGTTCCAACTCTTATAAATCTGAAAAACTAGAGAACGAGAGACTCATTGTCCAAATTCCGATATAGTCTAAACTAAAACAAGACAATCTAACAATAATATTAACAGTCCATCCCTATTCTCTTTTTGTGTCAAATTATGAAGGGTATACTTTATTTATTTATTTATTTATTATTATTATTATTTTTTATTTATATGGATCTATAGAAGATTTTTGTTTTCTTTTTAGCTAAACCAAACGAAAAGAAAGCTAAAGTCACATTTTTCATTCCCTCCTGTTCTATGACAACAAAAATACCATTAGAGTAAAAGCAAAATATTGATAATTTAAAGGACATTGTTATATGATCTTCTGTTGTTCATAAATCTTTATCATATACGTTAATGTGTAAGGGAAAAGGCAAAATATGGCAAAGGACATTACTTTACGGTGTTCACAAATCTTTATCTTAGATAGATGCCTAACTCTTTTTGATGTAGTAAAAGCAACCAACTTCTATAATCACCGAGAATAAAAAAATTGTAGATTCCATACCAATTTTGTTGGAGAATAACAATTCATACTTTTTTTTATTAAAATCCTATTTATACAAAAACCCTTTTTATAAATTTTTAATAATTAAGAAAAGGGCACACACTTCCTGGGCACTTCTACAAAAGTATAAAATTATATTTGATACGGTGAAAAATTATAATTTTTTATGAACATTTTATACAAATTAAATGTTGTTCTGTTTTTCACTTTTGGTGGCAGTTCTATCCCATCATCATTGAGGTATTTAGGGATTAGATTGCCACATGTTAGGCTTGTGCATATTGACTATGTGTGAGTGTGGATTTGGTAGTGGGGGAAAATGACAAACAAATTATTGTGGGAGAAAAGATAGAACTTAGAACTTGGTTTTCTTATGAAAAGTTCGGTGTTATTTGTAACCCATGAAAAGTTGGGTGTTATTTGTAACCCATGTGACTCTCGGTAATTCATATAAATGTTGACCCGAATTTATTACTTTACCCTTTTGTGTTTAGGGTTTTATAGATCCCCTTTTGTATCTCACTTTTTCAATTGAGAAAATAAAGAGTCACTTTTACAAACTGGTATCACAACTTTAGGTTTAGGTTAAAAAAACCTTTCTTCTTCACAGCCGTCTCCACTGTCCAGTTCGCGTCGCCGCCTCCATTGCCCAGCTATCGTCGCCACCTCTGCTGCACACCCCCGCGCGCCGCCGTCTCCGTTGCCCGGTCAGCACGCACACCTTCGCTGTCCAGTCTGCGCGTCACCGCCACGCTTTGCCTTCGCACCCGCAGTCGCTCCGCTCCGCCTCCACTGTTCATCGTCCGCCGTTGCCCGCCGCTCCCCGTCAATAGCCGCCAGCCGCCGTTGCCCAATCCGCACATCGTCACCGCCTCCGCAACCGCACTCCTCTAACCACTGTAATCATGTGAGACGTCACAGTTGTAGTTCTCCGCATTTTGTCATTTGTTTCGGTGTTTGATTGTTGCTTCGTGGCTCCGTATTTAGAAGAAAATGTCGTCCAAATTTGATATTGAGAGGTTTGATGGGAAGACGAGTTTTGCACTTTGGCAAGTGCGGATGGCCGCTATTGTCCACTCTTGGCATCAAGGATGTCATCCATGTTAGAGAAGTCGATGCGGAAATAACGGATAAGAAGTGGAAGGAAATCGATGATAAGGCTCTTTCCACTATGCAGTTGTGCTTAAGTGATGCAACACTTCAAGAGGTTCTCTCAGAAACGACCGCTATGGGTTTGTGGAAGAAGTTGGACGTATATGAAGAAGTCTTTAACAAATCGGTTGCGGTTGAAGTTACGCCTCTACACTCTTCATATGGCTGAAGGTACATCTATTTCCGATCATATTGCGGAGTTTACCTCCATCTTGAATGATTTGAGAAAGTTAGATGTCAAGGTAGAGGATGAAGACCAAGCTTTGTTGGTGTTGTGTTCTTTGCCTACACAATATAAGTCACTTTGGGATATGATGATTTATGGTAAAGAGAAAATTTCTCTTGAGGATGTGAAGGGTTACCTGCAAGCCAAATTGCACTTGGATAATGAGATTACCAGTGTTGATAAAGGAAGTCAAGGTGTTGGTTTAGTAGCCGAACGGGGGAGGTCTAAAGACAAAACCCCGATGGGAAATAGAAGTCGGTCAAAGTCAAAGCACAAGAATCTTACATGCAATTATTGTAAGAAGAAGGGACACATAAAAACCAATTGTTTTATTTTGCAGAATAAACAAAAGGGTCGTGGAGGTGTTGCTTCAGAAGAGGTCAATGTGGCCAAGGATGATGACACATATGACGTTCTTTGTGTAGTTGATAATTGTGTCAATGATGAGAATGCTTGGATAATGGACTCGGGAACTTCTCAACACATGACTCCAAATAGGGATTGGTTTGAGACATATGAGCCTTCAAGTGAAAAGGTTCTTATGGGAAATAATCATTGTGCAAGGTTGCATGTGGGGGCTCAGTGAAGATTAAATTCCATGATGGAAAGATACGAAGGTTGACGGGTGTGAGACATATACTCGATTTGAGTAAGAATCTGATTTCTTTAAGGTCTCTTGAAGAGAAGGGATGTAAGTTTCAAAGTGACGGTGAAGTTCTTCGTGTTTCAAAGGGAGCTCTTACCATTATGAGAGGAAAGAGAGTTGGAAATCTCTATTTCTTGCAAGGGTCCACAATCACAGGCTCGGCCTCCGTTGCGAGCTCGGATCCTACCTCGGATGTTACGAAGTTATGGCATATTAGGTTGGGACATATGAGCGAGCGAGGAATGAACATTTTGAGTAAGAGAGGCTTGTTGTGTGGTCAATGCACAAGTAGCTTGGAGTTTTTTTAGCATTGTGTATTTGGAAAGCAAAAGAGATGGAGCTTCTCAACAGCCATTCACCTGACCAAGGAAACGTTGGATTACATCCATTCAGATCTTTGGGGACCTTCTCGTGTGCCATCAAAAGGTAATGGTTCTCGTTATATGCTTACTTTCATTGATGACTTTTCAAGAAAGGTTTGGGCTTATTTCTTGAAGGAGAAAAGTGAGGCCTTTAAGGTGTTCAAGGAATCGAAGACACTTTTAGAAAATCAAACTAGAAAGAAGATCAAGAGGTTGATGATCGATAATGGTTTAGAATTTTGTAACCACCAATTTGATGAGTTTTGTAAAGCCAAAGGAATTGCTAGGCACAAAACAGTGGTTAATACTCCACAACAAAATGGAGTTGCGGAAAGAATGAATTGTACATTGCTTGAAAGGGATCGTTGCATGCTTTCCAATGCGGGTTTTGGCAAGGAGCTTTGGGCGGAAGCGATTAGCACGGGGTGCTATTTGGTGAATCGATCTCCCAACACTTCCATACAGTGCAAAACACCTGAAGAAGTATGGTCGGGTAAGCCAACTGATTATTCAAACTTGAGGGTGTTTGGTTGTCCTGCTTATGTTCATGTAAATGAAGGAAAGTTGGAGGCAAGAGCAAAGAAGGGTGTTTTTGTTGGGTATCCCATGGGGTACAAGGTGTGGTGCCCCACATCTTCTAAATTTCTCATTTCAAGAGATGTCACTTTTGATGAGCCAGCTTTGTTGAAATCCAAGGATGTTGTGCTCAAGCCGACCATTATGGAGAATGAGAAGATTGACAAGAAGGTGCAGTTTGAGGTGCCAGTCCAACAAAGTGATGAAGAAGAGGCTATACCACATAAAGATGCTCATCCAGAAGAACAAGAAGTTGAAGCGGAACCATATTTATTGGCAAGACAATGTGAAAGAAGAGAAATTAGAAAACCAATGAGATATGTTGATTTTGCTTATTGTTTTGCAGTTGCCAAAGAGGTAGAGTATAGTGAACCATCATCTTACAAAGAATTTATTTCTTCCAAAAATGCAACTGATTGGGTTTCCCACATGAATGAAGAGCTTCAATCGTTGGAAAGAAATTACACTTGGACTCTTGTGAAGCCACCTAATGGTAAGAAGATTGTGGGTTGCAAGTGGGTCTTCAAGAAGAAGGTAGATGGTTCAAGACCAAAAGGTCTTCGGTATAAGGCAAGACTTGTGGCGAAGGGTTTTAGTCAAGTTCAAGGTGTGAACTTTAATGAAGTATTTTCTCCTGTTGTCAAGCATACCTCCATTCAAGTTTTTATCTCTTTAGTGGCAATCAAGGATTTGGAGTTCGAGCAGTTGGATGTGATAATTGCTTTCTTACATGGTGATTTAGAAGAGCAAATTTACATGAAGCAATCAGAGAGTTTTGAAGTTGTGGGAAAGGAGAATCATGTATGTTTCTTAAAGAAGTCACTCTATGGCCTCAAGCAATCACCTCAGCAATGGTACAAGAAATTTGAATCATTCATGGTTAGTATAAATTTCTCCAGCTCTAATTATGATATTTGTGTCTACTTCAAGAAGTTGAGTAGCGGAGAATTTATCTATTTGTTGCTTTATGTTGATGATATGTTGATTGCTGCTTCTAATATGGAAGAAATTGTAAGATTGAAAGAGCAACTTGGTTCGGCATTTGAGATGAAAGATTTAAGGGCCACCAAAAGAATCCTTGGCATGGAAATATCAAGGGACCGACCCAATCGAAAACTCTTTCTCTCACAAAAGGAGTTTGTAGGAAAGGTAATCCGTCATTTTAGCATGGAGAAAGCCAAGATTGCTTCCACCCCTCTTGCAACACATTTTAAGCTTTCAGCTACTATGAGTCCTAAGTCTGAATATGAGAAGTAGTATATGGAAAATGTTCCATACTCAAGTGCAGTTGGGAGTCTTATGTACTTGATGATGTGTACTAGACCCGACATAGCTCAAGCCGTTAGTGTGGTGAGTAGGTACCTTGATTGTCCTGGAAAAGGACATTGGGAAGCGGTAAAATGGATCTTTCGCTACTTGAAAGGTACCATTAATGCTCATTCGGAGTTTGGAGGAAATGGGATACTAACGAGTTATGTGGATTCAGATTTTGGTGGTGATTTTGATAAAAGGTCTTTGACAGGTTATGTTTTTACCCTTAGAGGGTGTGCAATTAGTTGGAAGTCAACACTTCAATCTACTGTTGCACTCTCTAGCACGGAAGCAGAGTACATGGCAATCACGGAGGCTATTAAGGAGGTTATTTGGCTCAAGGTATTTCTTGGTGAGATTGCTTCTCTTGGTGATCCTATCATGGTATTTTGTGACAACCAAAGTGCCGTTTATTTGACAAATGACCGAATGTTCCATGAAAGGACTAAGCACATTGATATACGGTATCACTTTGTGCGTGATGTGATTTCTAAAAGCAATGTGCTTGTGAAGAAGATTAGCACCGAAGCGAATTCGGCCGATATGCTCACAAAGCCTCTTCCCATTGCAAAGTTCAAGTTTTGTTCAAAGACAATTTCAATTTGTTGTTAGTTTGTTTTTTAGGTTGTTCTAGTTTATTTCTATTTACTTTCTAATTGTACAATTCGGATCAAGTTAGAGATTTTTATATGTTGACCCGAATTTACTATTTTACCCTTTTGTGTTTAGGGTTTTAAAGATCCCCTTTTGTATCTCACTTTTTCAATTGAGAAAATAAAAAGTCACTTTTACATCATCCAAAATGCTTCATTTTCTTTTTCATTAAGATCAAATATAAACAAATTCTATATAGAACCACGTATATCTAATCAACCAAAGTTGGAAGTTTTACATCCATAAAAAATTAATCATTTTTCTATAAACTCAACAGAACACTTATATAAAAGTATTTAGTTTTTAAAAATTAAACATAATAAAATATATATTTTTAAAAAGAAAACTTAGATTATTTTCTATTGATGTAACCCATGTGATTTTGATTAGTATTCATAGGAAAAAACAAGAAAAATTAATTAAAAAAGATAATGTAAAAATAGATTAAGATAAGAGAGAGAAGATGTCAACTTTAATCTAAGAAATAATAATTTGTTTCGATGGATAGATGAATTTAAGTGAATTTGAGTGAGTGATTTTGTATGGATTTGAGAGAATTTGAAGAAATAGATTGTGTTATTTGGATTAAAAGATAGTAAGATTTGAGTAGAAAGTATGTGAAAGTTTATGAGTAATGTGATATGTATGATTGATATTTTAAAAATTTTTAATTAATAAAAATGTATGATTGATTATTATTATAATTTTTAATTTTATTATTATTATGTTATTATATATAATTAATTTTGTTATTATTGTTGTGTTATTATAATATAAGTGAAAAAAAAAGAAAAATCTGAGACAAGGGGTATCAAACTCCATACCTACCTCATTCGTATCACAATTCTACCATTTAAGTTGCATTCCTATCGGAAACTAATTTTAAACATTCATAGTTATAATTTTATAATCAATTAGTGTAATCTAGCCCATAATCGATTACCGCAAATTGATTGAGTAGTACATCACTTGAAACAAACACATCATAAAGGATTAGGATCACGAAATTCACCATAACTTTTTTATGAATTTAAAAAAAATGTTATTTTATTTATTATTAATGTTATTAGTAATATTAGCAATATGCTCGATGTGGAAATCAAATTCAAATTTCACATGTACATATAGAACTTAACTTACTACTAAACCAGATAACCTCTTTCTCATGATATAATTATTATTCTTCTTCTTATTATGACTATTTTTATTATTATTATTATTATGATTTATATTTAATGTTTATTTTACATACAAATTTTCATCTGTATGTAACTTCCGTATATAAATTGCGATTTTTTTTGTAGTTAAACAACATATACAAAGGTAAGTTATTGAAGTAAATTTTCAACATAAAAAATGTATCTGAAAGGAAACATTTTAATTAGACATCCACAAACTAATTCAATTCCATCAAACATAAGCATACATAACCATAAAGATTACACATGAATCTATACATTAAAGGATATTCACCAAGAAATATTTACGAACACTTTCCGCAAGACTCGTATTAAGCATTTACTTATTTTTGTTGTTATCAAATCACTTATGAATGATCTAATGATTATGAAAAAGCTCATTTTAGAAGAATTTCAAGGCACAAATTTGAAAACATAAATATCATTAAGAAGTTTGTTGTAAACATTAAAAATAGGTTTCTTAAGATTGAAAAGTATCAGATAGCTACACTCTCAAAAAAGCTAATTTCAAATAAATATATGGGTAAAGGCAACATCAGAGAGTACATCATGGACGTAGCTCATATTGCTTTAAAACTAAATGAACTTAAATTAGAACTCTTTGAGAACTTGTCAGTGCATTCAATTCTGATTTCTCTACCGACTCAATTTGGTCAGTTTAAGATGAGTTATAATTCCCAAAAGGAGACTTAGCCTTTGAATGAGCTTATCTCACATTGTGTTTATGAAGTGAAAAGATTGAATCAAGATAAGATAGAAAGTGCACCTCTTGTCATTACTTCAATAAGTAAGGGTAAGGGACTAAAAAGGAAAAAGGATAAGGAAATTTCAACTACATCTTAAAGGAAACAATAAAAGAAATCAAATGAATATGAAGACAATATTTATTTCTTTTTTGTGGAGCTTTAAGGGTACAAATTTCTAGTCAGTTTTTGTATCATGAAATGCTCGGTTCTTTGAGGATGTCAATTTTGCAAAGAGAGATATAGTTAAGGAATTTGTCTTTGATGAGGAATATATGGATATTCCCATACATGTTATTGTCATTGTTCAAGATCCTTTTCTTAACTTTTCTCAAGACAATTTAGAACCTTCTAGACAAGAAGTTGTTCATGAAGAACAAACTATTCCTCCTCGAAAACCTATGTCATTAAGGAAATCTACTAGAGAAAGAACAATAATGGCACTAGTGGCACATTTTGAACTTGAGTCATCATATGAATGTAAAAAAACATGCCTCAATGACAACATTAATGAGACCATTTTTATGGTGCAACTAAAAAACCTTTGTTTCAAAAGATTCAAAGGATTTGGTTTGCAAACTTAAGAAATTCATCTATTTAAAATGGTATTTAAAGTTTCATTATGTTATTTCCTCGTGCATTTTGAGGTAAAATTGCATTGATAACTATATATACCACAAGTTTTGTGGAAGCAAGTGTATTTTTTAATATTTTATGTTTGTGATATTTTTCTTTTCAACAATGACATAAATTTATTGCATGAAAACAAGAGATTTTAAGATAATAATTTTAAGATGAAAGGTCTTAGTAATGCATTTTTTGTATTAGGCATATAGATACATCGAGATCATTCTCAAAATACTCTTGGATTGTATCGAAAAGGTTCTAAATAGACATGACATGAAAGATTGTAAACTTTGGAGTACTCTTGGATTGTCTCAAAAAGGTTATATTGGAAAGGTTTTAAAGGGATATTGCATGCAAGATTGTAAACCACTAATATCCATGTGGCTAAAAGAGACAAGTTTAGTCTTAATCAATGTCCAAAGAATTCCTTTGAAGAAAAGGAAATGCAAAAGATTGTGTATGCATCAACAGAAGAGGGTCTAGTGTATGCTCAACTTTGTACATATCTAGATATTGTATACATTACAAGGATGTTAGGTAGATATTTGAGGAATCCACGATTTGATCATTTGAAAATAGTTAAATATATCATGTGGTACTTACAAGAACAAAAGACTATATGATTACATATCGAAGGTTGGATAAGCTTGAAATCATTGGGTATACTGACCCAATTTTGCTAGAGGTCAAGATAGTTCGAAATTCACATCATGTTATGTATTTGCATAGATGTTATTTTGTGCAAAAGTTCTAAAAGGTCTCTTATAGCCTTTTCTACCATGCAATTGAGTTCATAGCAAGTTAGGCATCTAATCACGACATTTGGCTACAAAATTTTGTTACAAGCTACATATAGTGGATGGTATAGAAAGACCACTTAAGTTATTCATGATAAAAAATCAACAATTCTATTTTCCAACAATAACAATATAAGTTTAACAATATTAAGTTCTTGGTTGTTAAAGAAATATTTATGAGTAAATAATTGTCTATAGAACATATTAACACAAACTCCATGATTGTGAATCCATTCACTAGACGATTAATTCCAAAAGATTTCATGAGCACACTACTCATGTGGGTGTTATCTCTCGAACTGATATTCAATTTTAGTATAAGTTTATAATTTTGGATGTTTTGATAGCAAAAACTTATATATGGTTCTAGTGTATTTTTTTTGAGAAATAAAGTTTTGGTATATTATGGTTTGATCTCACTAAGATTTAAGAAGGACCTAATGGGATTAAGCATGTTAAGACCACATTACATGAAAAAATTCCATATTATACATTCATATCATTATTCACGTCATTCATCATTTATGTCAATATATATATATATATATATATGATCATTGATGTGTTTAGCTACCATAAAGGAAGTAAAGACCCATTTTATCATATATTAATATGATTGTTGAACTAAATTGATGAAAGATCACCTAGGTAAGGTTACCTATACAGTCCAGAGTAAGCAAGATGTTAGATCCTTAATCCACCATTAGTCTTGTATATGAATAATTATATATTAAAAATATTAATAACACTTATTATTATTATTATTATTATTATTATTATTATTATTATTATTATTATTATTATTATTATTATTATTAGATAGCATTAAATTATCTTTTGATAGTTATGTATATCAAAAGTTACGAGACTTTTAATGTTTGGTGATTAAAGATAATTCTATTTTATAATGCATAAATAAAAACACTATAAAAAATCTCATATGTTCAAAAATCGATTAGATCAGTCTTCATATTATACTACTATATTCTCTTATCATTATGAATTCATATAAATTCAAATATTATATCGCTCTTAATTATATATATATATATATATATATATATATATATATATATATATATATATATATATATTTTCCCTCTTAAAAGTACTTATAAAAAAAATGTATATCCTAAATGTAAAACATTCCATTCAAAACATAATTTCATAATTTAGATATTCCTGTTCTAAAGTTTCTTTTATGATTAACTTTATGTTCTTTTACTTCACTTATTTAAGAATGATTGAGTTAAATATATCATATTAGTTCACTTTACTCATCTTATTTAACAAGTTTAATTTTAGAGTGATAATAATAGAGACCCATTAATTTTAAACACCTAATCCCATACATTTTTTTTTTTCTTTTCCTACCACATGATACTACAAATAATATCTGTTTCTAAGTATTTTATAGGTGTCTATGTATCACTTTTCTTAATTTTGTATGTTTTATTATAAGCAAACTTTTATTATAATCGAAAATACAATAGATACTCGTGATATGAATAAGTCTCAAAATTAAGATAGATCAAAAGGATATGCATAGGGTAGTTAATGGCATATGTTATTATAGTAATGGAATTTCGTCGTGTTTGTCCGTTAATTATAGTAATGACATATGTTATTAGGTGAAAGCTCGCAAAAACAAATACATGCATAAATACCATTCCAAATCTAAGATATTTTTGAAGAGTTTCAACACCAAAAACGTGTAAAAAAAATAAACAAATTTCTAATATAAAACATTTAGACAATAAATGTATAAGCCTTTGTTGTTCTTGTATATTTCTATTCAATATAAAACTTCAAAACATGTTTTCAAATTAAGAAGTGACCAAACTCTTTCTATCATGTAAGACAAATAAAATTACTATTCAACCCACTAAAGGAGAACTTGGAATGAACTCAATGAAATAATATAATTTAAAATACAGTGAAATGTTGAATTAACTCAAATTATTTTTTCAAAGAATGTAATTGCAAATTTAGTTCCAACATTAATAGGAAAAGAGGTTGAATGTGATTTTCATAATTAAGGAAAATAATTTGAAATTTAAATAAAAAACAGTCAACAAAATAAATCAATTTCTATATTATTTTCTTAAATTTCTCAATAATTATGATAATTGTATTTGCATCGAGTTTTTTAATCTCTTAAATCAATTATGTTAAATAATTTTTTAAATTATGAAGATTTTTTGAAGAGTGAGTGTATGTGTTTATGACATTTAGGGTTTGTTTGGTGGAGAGAGTGTATTTGAGGTAATAGATTTGAATGAATTTGAGTAGATTGTGTGTGGATAATAAGATTATTTGGATTAATGGATAAATGGTAAAATTTGTATCAAAACTGAACTTTAAGCCTAACTCAACCTTATAAACCGGTGGTCCGATAGTGGGTGGCCTGATAGACCCAACAATCATGCTAGGATAAGCTTTAATACTATATCAGAAGTAGACTTTAAGCCTAACTCAACCTTACAATTTGTAAGGTGAGGTTTGCTCTCATTTATAAACTATTAAAAGCTCTCTTCTCTAGTCATCAATGTAGGATCTCTAACAATTTGAAAGGATTTGAGAAAAATGTTTGTGAATGATGTGATAAATGTAATTTAATTTTAAATTATTTTTAATAAATATAATTTTATAATTACCATTTTATCCTTAACTATATAAGTAATTAAAAATAATATATCTTTAATTTAATTATAATTTTGATAGTTTTAATAATTTTTATAAAAATATTTAATAATACAATTAACTTTATTTAAATTTAATTTAAAATAAATCATGATTAAATTGTTAAATATAATTTAAACTAAACTTATTAATATTTTTAATACTAAATTTATACAATATTATTTTTTTTCATATTTATTATTAATAATTACAACTACTTTTATTATATTACATATATATTATTATTATTATTAATTTTTATTAACCATATAATTAAATATTTCAATTATATAAATTAATTTAATATATAAATTTTTATTTATATTATTTTTTATTATATTATAATACATAATTTATTGTATATATAATTAATTATAGGTTAATATTATAATATATATTATAAACGCAACATATCATCCCAACCTATAATTGATTATATGTTGTTATAACATATAATCGATTATATATATATATATATATATATATAATTGAGTATACGTTAATTTTATAATATATAGTTGATTATATATAATTAAATTTATAATATTATTATAGTATATTATATAACTAAATTATTATTTTCATAAATTTGTTTTAATTTTATTATTTTTATTTTTATTTTTATTTTTATAATTTTATTAAAATTATTATTATTAATAAAAAACTTACTCTATGTAAATTTTCGTAAATCCTTGCTCATTAAAAAGAGAATAAAGAGAATGTACAGTACATTTTTTTTTCGTTTTTTACATTTTATTAATATTTTATTTCTCTTTTTTTAATTATCTCTTTATTTTATTCATCGCAACAAATTTAATAGTTGGATACAATTTTTAATTATAAAAAATGCAAACAGCCCATATTATTATTATTTGATTCAGGACCACCTCCAACAATATATTAAACATATGTTTAACATCACTTCAATCTTGTTTCACACTTTCTATCAAGTGTTTCCACCGCAAAGTTAATATATATATATATATATATATATATATATATATATATATATATATATATATTACGGGTGTCAGTACCGATAGATTTGTTTTTCCTATATTAAAAAAATAACTCTTTTTCAAATCATCTATTTTAATTAGCTTTTTAAAACATCATACTTTTTCTATAATTACTTTTAAATGCTTTTTATATACAATTTTAATTTCATATTTTATCTCGCAATTTTTAGAACAAAATAATTTTTGTTCGTTATTGTGTACCATCATATTTCATTACTCTTGATATATATACCCAGTTGAGAAATTCAATACCAACACCTATCACTGATTAATAATTATATGTTCATCTAAAACATTAAGATATTCATAATAATGAATTTAAAAAACTATTTTTAAGACATACGCGTTTTGTTTAATGATTGGATGAAACATTACATAACATTATTTAGTTTTAAAAAGTTAAATATGTATTTAAAAGTTTTCATATATAAAAAATTATACATTCACTGAAAAGTTGAATTTAAGTGTACGTTAAAGAGATAGACCCACCAACTTAACACAAAACGAGATGAATCATTTATCCTTTCAAATCACTTTATTTAACCCGTACCATATCTCTTTCTCTCTACCAGTTGGTAGGGAAGACCTTTAACGTTGTTATTTCCATCACTTTTTTTTCTTCTTTTTTTTCTTTTCTTATCTCTTTTGTTCAATAAAGTATACACAATATTTTAGGTCTCAAAATATCTTTTTACAATATGAAGTTGTAACTTGTGGCTCTGTTTGTTCAGACGTTGCTCACAGCTCCTCCAGTAACACTTCTCTTAGCTAGTTTCATTCGTTTACCAGATTAAACTAAAACTTATCATAGAACTGAAATTTTACTTATAATGATCACTATTAGTGGCTCATGGATCATTGTTATTTGGCCTGTTTAAACGTCATTGACATTTCAACTTTTCTTTCTGAAATTAGTTATGCATATTTCTTTATAATTTTAAAATAAATTATCTTTATTAAGAAAATTTATATTTTTTACAAAATCAACTTGTAAAATAAAATTCACGTTTCATTAATATATTAAAATTTTGAATAAATATGATATACCTTTTATATTTTTTAATCCTATATATATGTTTAATATTAATTTTTGCTTGAGATCAGTATTTTAAACAATATATTCTTTTGATATTTTATCTAACTTTAAAATAATTATTCAATGAACAAAATATTGTTAGTGGTTGTCAAAGCACGAGACTTTGGAAATTCAAACAATTAGTAAAAGTATCATGATATTGATAAAATTAAGAAATCAAATAATGAGAGATATATTTTAAAATTAATATGTGTGCCAAAATATGGAAAGAAAGATTGAAGGAACCGATTACTTTGTACAAAATTACATCTTTCAATACTGTTTTATTGAATCATCTTTCTTAAAGTTTGTCATTAAAATTTATATTATGAATAATTTAATATCTTATATATATATATATATATATATATATATATATATATATATATATATATATATATATATATATATATATCGATATCGGAGGTATGGTATATTTTTTTAATATACTAAAATACAAATCATTTATTGATTAATTTTAATAAAAATTTGACACAAATTATAGTTTAAAGGTTGATCAATGAAATTATTTTTTTATATAAAATCACTGATAGTGTAAAATTTAGTAAAGTTATATTGATATAATTATATATATATATATATATATATATATATATATATATATATATTGTTTTATTAGATAATTTTGTTGAAGTTGAACAAATATAAATATACAACTAACGATTTCTTGTCTTAATATTTGTCAAGAGAGTATTAATATTAAAAACGTAAAATTGATATAAATTTTGACGTATAATATGTATGAGAAATTTCAATGATAGATTTTGAAAATAAATTATTCAATAAAACATTATTTGTAAGAACTTTTTCTCATTAGTATTAGAGAAGAGAATTTAAAATTAATAAAAAATAATAATTGCGTTTGTATTGTTAAAATTTGAAAGTTGTAAATAGGAAATAAAACAATTTTACTCTTTGATTCTTTAAAAATTACTATCTTTCTATAATATAAATTTTCTTATTTCTCTTTATTTTCTAGATTTTTTTTTCTTTTTGAACTTAGAAGCTAGGAGATAACTGAGAATAAGTTTAACTTAATTAATATAAATCTTTGATTAAGGTAAGTTTTCTATTCTCTTTTAAATTTCAAGTCTGTAATCTCTTTAAGTATCTCAAAGTAGATATCGAATTCAAGTTCTATAAAAAATACATTAAAGTTATAACCACTAGAGAAATTTTTGTGATCATTTTAACATATTAATAATAATATTGATAAATTATAGGTAAGATTATCACTCAAAAAAGTGTGGTCTATTGTTCATAAGTTACATTTTGTAAAAGTTTTGTCTTTTCCATTTTTAGGCCATATTTATATATTTATGGTCAACTTCAATTTTGTTTGCAGCTTTGAAGGAGAAAAGACGACAAATGATAGTGAGAAAGGAGAGACGATGGCCGAAGAGTAAGTTAAGGATGAGTTGAAAATGTTGGTGAATTAGAGACACAAGAGATATTTGAAAAACATAAACTGTATGTAGGATAAGGAACCAATGTTTAATTTTAGATTTAGAGTCATTATAACAATATGGATATAATGAACAAGCCTTTAATTTTTTATTTTTATGAGAGTCAGGAAAATTATACTACGGATGGGTAACAAACCTTTAATCGTATTAGATTCAATGTTTTTAAATATTTGAATTATAAAATTAAGATATTTTTAGACCATATAATTTTGTTTGTTGGTTATTTACACTTATAGGGCACATTAAAAAATTATGGTTTAAATTATTCACATTTTATGGCCTATAAGAAGTTACATTTGCCTTTCAATTTTTAAATTGGAAAAGCTCATTTTTTTATTATTTTAGGCCATAGTTTTTTAATGTGGTCTATCCATTTTTAAGGGCTATGTTACATAAATGTAGGTTAATCATTCATGACTTGAAAAGTGAGGCCTATAATGGTTCATAAGCCACATTTATAAAAGTGTAACATTTTTCACCTTTAAGCCACATTTAGTTTTATCTCTAGCCAACTTAAGCGTTGTTTAAAGTGATAAATAGTGTAGTGTATGGAGGATTGGATTTTATACATAGATGATCTTCTTGTTAATTTGAGTTCAGGCTAAGATGTTTATTTGTGTGATTTCACTTTCTAGAAGTTTTCAAAGATGAATATGAAACAAGAAAACTAATATCAATTATATTATGTTTTATTTATGACAGAATCAAATTGATTCTATTATTTTTTTGGAAAATCATATTTTTTATATAATGTATTAATCATATGTCTTATTTTTTTATAATAATTGGATACTTTATAATTATTTCTTCTTTCATAATTTTTTCTTCTTAATAATAATAATAATTTATTATTATTATTATTATCATAATAAAAATCATAATATTAAAAATACAACAAAAAAGTTCATTTGACCATAGACCTATATTTACAAGATTTGAATTTGAATCATTGCTTTGAATAATAAGGATATAAATATTTATAACAATAATAATAATAAAAATAAATAATAATGACAATAATAATAGTCAAAATATTAATAAATAAAATTAGTTATAATAATAATATCTTTAATAATAATATTAAAAGTAAATGTATCTTAATTATCTTCAAATGTTGTCTGTAATATCCTAGAAAATAGCTATAGAATAAAAAACTAATCTAGAATTTAATTTTAGAGATAAATAAGAGAACACCTATTTTTTTTTTTAACAGAAAAGTTGTTTAAGTAAATAAAAGTTAGTTATTTACTTTTTATTTTTATAACAACCACCAACTTTCTCTCTCTAAGAAGATATTCTATCTCTCCAAAAAGATATTCTATTTTATTTTTACAAAAACTATCAACTCTCTCTAAGAAGATATTCTGTTTTATTCTAATAAAAACCACCCAATTATCTTTCAGAAGGATTTATGCTAGTTTGAAAAAGAGATTTATCTAAAATGATGATATTTGGTAAGGGAAACGAGTTTGATTGTTTTTCATAAATATTGTAATTATTTGTTTATGAAGGATTTGGATGAATTTAAATTGAATGAGTGTTTATGTATTGTATGATGTAGTATTAATATTTGTGAACGGTGTGGTGTGTGATTGAGACTACCCGTGTTATTGTATCCTGACTCTACTAGTCATTGGAATCATAGATGATGATGACTTGGTTGTGAGAGTCAAAAGAGGTTCACATCCTGACTCTACTAGTCATTGGATTCATAGATGAAGATGACTAGGTGGTGGGAGTCGAAGTAGGTTCATATGACTGCGAAAGAACCGGTTGGACCAGATCATATGGATTAATAGATTCACATGACTTCGCTACGGTGTGAAAAAGAACTGGTCAGACCAGATCATGTGGGTTAAAGGATTCATATGACCGTGCTACGGTGTGAAAAAGAACCGGTTAGACCGAATCATATGAATTAAGTTTATATGACTGCATTACGGTGTGAAAAAGAACCGACTAGACCAGATCATATGGGTGTCTCACGTGTGTCATGTTAATGATATTGTGATGTATGAGATGAATTACAAAAATTTGATTTGTTGTTTGGTTGAGATAGAAATCCAATTTATGAATATATATATATATATATATATATATATATATATATATATTATTTTTTAAAACTCTCTAGCTTACCCTTATTTTTGTGTGGTGTTTGTTTTGTTTTTAAATCTGCGATGATCGTGTATATTACACGTGAGCAGAGGATTTGACAGGTGGTGTGAATCCGTAGTGAGCTAATGGAGAAGTTTAATTTTAGTTTATTTTATTTTATTGTAATTTTATGAAGATATTTTTATTAAATCTTATTTAGAGAAGTATATGTTGAAATACATGATGAATATATGGATTTTTTATATTCATGTTTATTATATAAGTTTTACGCAATAAAGTTTCTATTATATGAAAAATATGGGATGTTACATTTGGTATCAGAGCAGTTCGTCCTTAGGATGACCTAAGGGTAGTGGGTTTATTGTGTTTCTTCTGCATGTGATTTTTTTTTTTAAATTTAGTTTTAAGAAATAGGAAAAATGTTTTTAGTTGGATGTTTGAGTATGATCTATGAAATTTTGATTTGTATTTGAGTTTAGTTGATTGTGATGAATGAGAATGAAAGTATTAAGAAAGAAAAGAATCTTGATGAAGTGGTGAGAGGGCACACTCATGACTAAATTAAGATATATTTCTATCTTGATGTTTCGTGCTTAGAATACTCTTAAAAGTGTTATGTTTTGATTGATTAATTATATTTTTATTTGATCTTAGATATAAGTTGTAGTGAAATGTATAGTGTTTCTTTATGTTAGGTATTTAATGTAATTGATAGACACAACTTCACAACTTTTAGGATATTTTTTTCCAGTTATTTTTTGTTGTTGCTATATTATAGGATTTATTATGTGATATGCCTGATTTAGTGGTATTATTGGAGAAAAATCATTATAAAAACCGGTCTTTATTTCTATTATATTGGAGAATGTAATACCCTAGAAAATAGATATAGAATAAAAACTAACCTAGAATTTAGTTTTAGAGATAAATAAGACAACACTTATTTTTTTCACTAGAAAAGTTGTTTAAGTAAATAAAAGTTAGTTATTTACTTTTTATTTTTATAACAATCACCAACTCTCTCTCTCTAAGAAGATATTCTATCTCTCTAAAAAAGATATTCTATTTTAACTTTATAAAAACTATCAACTCTCTCTAAGAAGATATTCTGTTTTATTGTAATAAAAATCACGAATTATCTTTAAGAAGATATTTTGTTTATAAAAACTATCAATTCTCTCTCTTTCTTTAAGAAGATATATAGTTTCATTCTTATGAAAACTATCATCTCTAAAATAATTTCTCTTTAAAGTTTTCTACCTTTTCTCTAGATTTGTGATCTCATATGTTATCATATTGACAATCAGAGGATACCCCTAGATTCCTAGTGTTGAGTAGATCAAGAGTGTCCGATCAGATTCTTGAACAGAGTTAGGTTGCCCGTGATTAAAGAGAAATTATTGTAGAGAGATGATGGTTTTCATAAGAACGAAACTGTATATCTACTTAAAGAAAGAGAGAGAATGAATAGTTTTTATAAATAGAATATCTTTTTAAAGATAATTGGTGGTTTTTATTACAATAAAACATGATATCTTCTTATAGAGAGTTGATAGTTTTTATAAAAATAAAATAGAATATCTTTTTAGAGAGATAAAATATCTTTTTAAAGAGAGAAAGTTGGTGGTTATTATAAAAATAAAATGTAAATAACTAACTTTTATTTACTTAAACAAAACTTTTCTCTTAAAAAAAATAGATATTATCTTATTTATTTCTAAAACTAAATTCTAGGTTAGTTTTTTATTCTATAACTATTTTTTAGAGTATTACGTTCTCTCTTAAAATCAAATATAATTGTTATTGTAGTATTATTTGTTAGTTTTTATAATTATGAGAACAATGTTTTGATTAATGAATATATGAATACAAGAACATTAAAAAATTATGCTAGTTTTCTTGACAAAGTTTTGAGTGATTGTAAAGGAAGATCATACTCAAAACGATGAATCTTTAACAAACATTTATGATCGAAAATACTCACTATTATAAAAAAATTTAAATATAAAAATAAGATGCAAATTTGTACACTATCACTATTAGTGGTCATAATTAAAAGTTTTTTTATTTTTTATAAAATGAATGGTCATAAGTTTATGTCCGTCAATTCGCCTCCCTTTCTAAAATTTTCATTTATTATTTAATCACTGACACAGACTTTGTTTGATTGTACGATTAAGCAATGGTCACACACCTAAGAAATTGATATCGTTATGTTAGTTAATTCTGCCTCTCATGTAAAATATAGGAAAAAAATGTATAATGTTAATGAAACTTAAATGTAAAAAAAATTTAATTTTTAACTCTATTTAATATTATTATTTTAAAATATATGTTAAATCCGAGCACCATCATCAATAAATTTTAGTAAATATAATTAAGCATGATATAGAAAATATTTTTATATTATTAAATTAAGAACAATAAATAAACTTAATTAATATTATTAATAAGTGTAAAAGTAGATAATTTTTTACTTATATTTGACTAAAATATGAAACTGTCATAAAAACCAAACGTAATCAAAAGATTATCTGCTTTATGAACAAATATTAGTTATTACTATATTAATTTTTATTAGTGGATGAACTTGATCTTACCCTCAAATCCTTCCTCCATTATACTATCAACATTAAGCACATTAATATATGACATATTCCGTGTAAGCAACTTTGTCCTATACATTTTTAGTTTAAAACCAAAGGTTATGCATATTAATCTCCTATCTCAATAAATATCTTTTTTGCTCTTGCATTTTTGTTAATTTCAAGTGATAATACCAACTAATACCAATGATATAGCTAGACCACCCATTGAAATATAAACTGTAAACAGATGACAAATGATAATAAAATATTTTTAATACATATAATTTTTATATTTGTTCAAAGTATTATATTAACTAATAATATGATAAAATTATAATATATAAGAAAATTATATATTTTATTTTAGAAATCAGTTTTGTAAGATTGAATTAAATATATATTTTTTTAAAATGATATTAAAATATAAAATGGGATTAGTTGGATGAAGTGTGTTTGAAATTTTATATGGACTAATGAAAGGTGCAAAGTATAGTATATAATGCATGATAATGAGATTGAGATACTCTAGTATTACACGTTTTGTTATTAATAAAGATGTAGATGGAGACCTTTGGATGAATATTTAAATGTAGTAGAATACAAAGCCACCATGTACTTTACAAGGCACTTAACTCTTCTCACGAAAATCAAAACCTCTACGAGCCACTACTAGCTAGGGCCAAATAAGATTTGATTCAGAAAAAGAGTGGTAGAAATAATTTCAACCTTTTTTCTGTCTAAAATTGATGATATGTTTGAAAAATAGTTCCGCTGACTCACTCAATTTGTAGAACGTCGCGTCTTCATTGTACGATTATAGGGTGTTTTCATGGCGTGCTTAAAACCTGGTCATATTTCTCCAATTAGATAAGCACAAAATCCAGCACAATGTTACTCGGATACACATTTTCTGCATCTTCTTTGTCATTAATTCTACCTTTTCTTTTCTTTTCTTTTTTCTTTTTGTCTTTTTTCAACATTGTCAACTTTCGAAATGGACAAGTATATATTTTGCATACTAAAACATAAAAACTTATAGATACAAGATGTGAATATAATTTCTTTTATAATCTAAGAGTGTATTGCATCAGCATTAACTCATCAAATACAGTGATAATTAAAGAGTGTGTATAATTAATCTTAGGTACTATTCAACTAGAATTTAAAAGTTTGCATACAACATATTCTAAGTTCAAAGATTCAGCCTGGTAAAGAGACATAAAACTTGTAATCTTAACTATAATGGCATCTTCAGCAATACAGCATATTAGAATATCATAATTGATAAAACAAAAAGTACAAACAAATGGAGAACTATATTAGAACTCACTCAAGCATAACTAGGTAGATTCTATATTACTCCTGTAGAAATCAAGTTTAATAAAATCTGGAATAAGAATTCACCCCATATTATCCTATTCTTAACCTCAAAACTAGCAAACTTCTCCACATAATCATCTCTCTCTACGTTAATGAGACAAGTAGCGTTGGATTTTAACTAATAATATAATGTTTAAAATAATACTCAAACTAAACGTGATTTTGATATATAAATTATGTCTAAAGTTATTAGAGTTTATTTTTCACGTGTTATAAGGTAGTATAAACGAGTTTGTCTTCTTATCACACATGTACTATGTCACATTTACCTTATATATCAAAAAATGATACAAAACAATTGCATTCTTCATAATTACTAACAACATTGATCCTTATGTTTGCTCTCAAAAGAAAAAAAAAAAGTTAGAAATGGTAGATTTAATGATGAGGTTGGAAAGTTAAGACTCTTCCATCAAACAAATGAACAAATGAAATTTCATTCCAATCCAAAAATACGAATAACACAATAATTGTTTAAATAAAATAAAACAACTTTGTAAAAGTAGTTAATTTATCACAAAATATGCCCTACAAGTTACAAGATAAGGAGTTCTCTTAAAAACACCATCAATATATTATCTTCATTCGAAGAAAAAGAGGTGGAAAACCAAAATACCAAAAAAAATAATAATGAAAGGATTTGTACCAAATTTAATAAAAATACAAAAACCTTAATTATGCTCAAACTAGTGAAATAACATTTTTATATTAATTAATTTTATATTCTATTTCACTTGTAGGCTTAATATAAATGTTATTTATGTAAAAAAATGACATGTTATGTGATTTACTTTATTATCCGACTGTATATAAAGGCTTTTTTTTTCATTTTGGTACAATTTTTTTTCAAAATTCTTAGAATGGGTAATTTTTTTTTTTAATTTTCATTATGGATAAATCGTGCGAAGTTGACATGATTTTACTATTAAGAAATCGTGTCATTATAATACAATTTCAGTTAGTTCATAATGAAATTGTGTTATTATAACACGATTTTAGGTATTAATTGAAGTTGTGCTGATGTGATTTTGAAATCGTGCTTATGTGACACGATTTCAGCTCAATTTTTTTATACTAAAATCGTGCTGATATGGCACGATTTCAGTTAAACTTTTAAAATTGTGACATGGTGACACAATTTTATTAATTTTTCGTAATGAAATCATCCTAACTTGACACGATTTACCTATAATGGGAAAAAGTTTTTTTTACCCATTCTGGCAATTTAAAAAAAAAAGTACACAAAAATGGGAAAAAACCGCATATATAAAAAGACTTATTAATTTATTTTTAACATTTATTTAAATTAATGTAATTGATATTATTTTATTTATTTTTAATATTTATATTTATCTTAATTAATATCGTCTTAGTTAATATTAATTTTAATTATTTTTAATATTTTTTTAATTAATTTTGATTTAACCGACATGACTTATAATATGAACTATGGACTGTAAATAAGTATTAATTTAATTTGTGTTATTAAAACATGAAAAAGAATGTGATAATTAATGTGAGCCTAATTTGTATTACATGTTTTTCTTCTCCTCCTTTCTTAAATAAATGTTTTCACATTTAAATGTCTCGAATCACATTTTGTTTTCTTTACATAGGATGGAAGCTTCTTTCCCACGAATGAGGAATTCCCTCTCCTCCAAAAAGGTGTTATCAATCATTAGTTAAACCCCCTTCTCCGGCAAGAAGACTACCCATCATCATGCTCTCATGAACTTGTTTTTCATCATAATTATATTAATTTAAAAGAAAATATAAACTAATTTAAAATATATCCGAACACATAAAGCTACAACGCAATAAATGATAAAATACACTATATTAATTTCCGCTAGATCAACCATAAAATAATTATATTTTATTAGAGTGGGTGAAATGTTAAAGCGTTAATGTGAAACAACTCGTCTAAATTAGAGGTTAAGAGGTTTCTAAGCTTATGCTGTGGAATTGGATATTAATAAATACTTAATTACAATATTTTATTTATATATACAGTTATTTCAAGAATTTTTTTTAAAAAAAAAAATAGTCTTCGTTCTCACCATCATTTTTAAAAGCTAATAAGTAAAATCAATTACTCGTTGTAAGTATTAGATATCAAGAAAAATAAATGGTAAATATGTTTATTTATTTCACACATATGATACTCTTCATGTCCATGAGAAGTGACATAAAGTAGTTTTTCCATCAGTTGAGTATTTTGACATGAATTCTACAGTGGATGCAATTTGAGGGTATGCTCTGAATATGCTCATACCATTAATTCATATTTAAATTATTAATATTTTTAAAATATTGGTAACTCTTTAGCTTTCAATTTTGATAATTTATGTGTGATAACATGCCTAAAATATATGTTTGACTACAAACCTTTAATCTCTTCGTGTCTTATATATAGTTATGTGTGTCTTTTATAGGTGTTTATCTTATAATTGTTGTTGCATCTAAATTGTGGATTAAAGTGTTTATATTAACTAATATATTATGATTCTTCATAGCTTAAAAGATGAAAACCTTGATGGTGGTTCTCTAATATTTTGGTCTTTATGGTCCTTTAGAATGAAATTGGTACTGAGCATTAAGAAAAGAAAATTTATAAATTAAAGAAAGTTTTTTATAAATTGAAACAAGGTCTAAGAGTATGTTTAACAACATTGACATTTATTTCATAGAGAAAGGGCTTAGGAAGAATAAGGACAAGCCTAGTCAAACAACAAGTATAATTGATCTTTAATATTTGTTGCATTATATTTGGATGATTTAGTTTTTGTGAAAAAATAATTTAAAGATGATTGAAGATTTTAGAATAGAATGATGGAAAGATATGAGATGAACAATCTAGGTTTGTTGCATCATTTTAGTGGATTAAAAGTTCATCAAGATAAAGATGAACCTGTCAAAAAATTATGCTAAGAAAATATTGGAAAAATTTGGTTTGAGATGCTTGGATGTAATCCAATTGATACACTATTGGTTGTAAATGATTTTCAAGTTTGTCATATCTTCCTCACTCAATTCACTAAGAAGTTTGTTGTATGCAATTGTTATCATGTAACCATGCATCTCATCCACATTCCATCGCCATTCATCTTCCCTTTCCCTACAACTATGTTATGTATGTCTTGCATAAACATGTTTACCAACTTTATTTCCTATGAACATCTTTCTCCTCAACTCAAAGTTCCAAACCCATATGTTATTTTGCCAGCTCCCTACCGATTCTAACCTTGCTTCTTTGCAATTTGTGAGGACATATAACTTTGGATATTTGTCCTTAAATGGTATGCTAGCAGTCATATATCTTCCTAGACCCTTATAGTTTTTCCATTTATTGTCATCCATCCATAATTATCTTGAAAGTTGTTCCCCCAATCCCTAATAATCCAATTTTCCTTATGTCTCTCCACCATAACTACTACAGACCATCCTTTTTTCTATCCTTAAACACCATATTCATTTCCCTAATAGTGTCAAATTAAATAACCTTAGGTCTTTCACCCTTAACCCTCCTCCTTCTTTTGATCTATATACGTTTTTCCAAGATGTCCATGATATCCTCCTTCTGTACCTCTCACAGTTCTATAGAAAGTCTCTTTGAATTCATTTAATTATTTTCACCATTGATAAAGACATTTTTAACAAAGACACGTGAAAGAGGAAAACAACAATAAGCACATATTTCAAAAGACATATTTTTTCAGCTAGGGATAGTTGTTTCCTACCATAATCTTATATATTATGCCTTCTCAAAATGTGTTTTATCTATGATTTTTGCCTACAACCATCCCCAAATAAGTAAAGGCAATTTTCATAGTGTTGCAGTTTAGTATTGAGGCATATCTCTAATCAGGCTTAAGTTGATTCCCATACCTCATATTCTAATCTTAAGAAAATTTACTTTTAGCCTTGACACCATTTCAAAACACCTCAAAATTGATTTTAGGACCAAGATGTTTTAGGTTGTTGCTTTGCAAAAGAAGAAGGTATCATCAACGCTTTGTATAATATTTACACTAATTTCCTTCCTACCCACATGAGCACTCAAGAATATGTTTTTGTCAACTTATCCTATAGCTCCCGTTAAGCCTTCTATGACTATTAGGTACAAGAATGGTGCTAGGGGACCTCCCTGTCATAGTCATTTTTGTGGTTTACATTTCTCAATTGGACTACCCTTGACAAGATCAAATAAGGTTGAGGATTCCAAACATTTTTTCATCCATCTAATCCATTTTGCTAAAAAACCTAACCTTAGCATGTAATAAATGAAATTCCAACTTATAGAGTTAGAAGTCTTCTCATAATATACACTTAGGAATATACAACTTTTCTTTTTGCACCTTATCTCCTCTATTGTTTCATTTTCTACAAATGCATTTTTGAATCTAGAATGTTTTTTCAATCTAGAAATACATATCTAGAATGCAAAATTCAAAATGAATTTCTAAATCTAGAATTATTTTTTCAATTTCACAATCTGAAAAGTATATTCAATCTAGAAATACATTCCACGATAAATAATTAAGAATACATTTTTGGATTTAGAATTAGTTTTGGCGGCTAGAGTCTTCGTAACTGTCGACGATGGCGTTTAGTGAGACATCACTATTCCAAGAGAGTAGTATAGTGGGACTACATCTTATTTGTGAAGAGGTACTAGTAGCCAACACAACAATAGCGGAGGACTGATAACTGAGGTGTTCACACTTTTTGAGCAATGATCGAATTGATAATTGTGGTTGAGTTGATAAGCGATTTTGAAGAATTTGACAGCACGGTCTTTGTTCCTTGACCTAATGGCTTCCTTAGCTATCTTAATACAATGTAATGCTTTGTCCTTGTTACCTTCAATGGTGGAAACAACTACTTCCCTTACTAACTCAATTTGAGTGGAGTAATGGCACATGGTGAATGAAAATGGTTAATCAAAACCTAATTAGAATAAATTAAGGAAAAGAGGAATTAATCATTGTTGTGATTTGTTAATTTTTTTGAGATGAAATGGAAGAAGGGAAAACATGTTATGTAGTTAGTAATAATAGACATAACTGGGAAGTGAAGTGAGAACCTATGTGTATACAAAGACTTTTTTGTGGAAGAGAGAGGGAATTTACATTAATTATTTCATATTGTATAATCCAAAATATAATTTTATATTTCAAAATGTATAATCTGAAACACAAATTGAAATACAAATAAAAAGAAATTTGAAATATTAAAATTTATGAAGGTGCATATTGAAATCATGGAGGTACATAAAAGAAATTGCCTTCAAATTAAAATATGATTCATGGGCTTGAGCTCAATTTATAACAAGTAGTAATTCCTTTTCGTACCCCATACTTTTCTTCTACAATTTTATAAATGTTAAAATCATTACTTTGTGTTTTAGATTGTGAAATTTAGAATTTAAAAACGTATATGACATTATACAATTCATAATAGTAATTTGGATACTAATTTTAATTAAAAAGTCAATTTTAAGTATTATATTTTGGATTACATAATTTAAAAACTCTTTTATTTCTATTGAAAAAACTGACTTCTAATAAACCTTTTGAAAGTCATTTTTTAATAAAAAAAGAGTTATTAGATAGTGAAATTTGAAAGACTCTTATATATTGCACAATTTAAGGCACGTTGTTGAAGTAGAATTCGAAAACGTTTCTTTGGTGAATTCACAACATAACATACGGATAAGAGGACGAGAAAGGAGTTAATTAACAATAAAGAGACAATAGCAAGAGAAATATTTTGTTTTTTACACCCCTCGTGGCGAGGAATAAATCATGAGAGTGCAAAATAAAATAGCATCATAAAATTTGAGATATTCGTTTTAGAAGAAGTCACACTATTTAGAGAGAAAAAAAAAAACTAATTTTTTTGGTAGAGTAAGGGAATTATATGTCCAAACTTCTGAGACACAGGTTTGAAGAAAAAGAAAAAAAGGCAGTAAAAAAGTGAACTCAATTATTGAGGGGAGTGATTTTTTACTTATCTATCAATATTGTTTTAGGGGAATTATTTTTTCTTTATTAATAATACAAACATAATTTGTGTAGTTTGGTATTTACTATTTATTTAAGACGTGACTTCCAATCTATTTAATCCTTTTTTATATTTTAAAAACTCTTCGTTCGTTAACTAAACAATTCTTTTTAATTTAACAATATTTTATAGTCTCAGTTATTTTAAAACAAATATTTTTATATTATCTTTTCACATTTTTTTTATTAAAAAAAAAAACACAAGATGCGTAGGCTTAACATTATTATTAAGAATCTACTCTAAGAGGAAATTAAGCCAGATCCTATAATTATTCATATATAACCTGTAACTATTAGAAAAATTTTGTGATCAATAATAATAATAATAATAATAATAATAATAATAATAATAATAATAATAATAATAATAATAATAATAATAATAATAATAATAATAATAATAATAATAATAATAATATTATTATTATTATTATTGTTGTTGTTGTTATAACTATTATTATGATTTTTATTAATAATAATAAAAGTAATAACAATAATATTAATAATAATTATTATTATTAATATAATAATAATAATTATTATTATTAATGTTAATAATAATACTAGTCTAAATAACAATAAAATAGTGTTAATTGTAACCCCACTCCGGTAGGGATAAGAACAAAAAAAAATGCACCACTTTTTTTCACTTTTTTTTTCTCTCTCTATCCTACCTTTCAACCTCCATAGCTCTCTCTTTCTTCTCTCTTGATTTTCACCCTTCATATTCCATCTATTTTAGATTTTGATCAAGTCCTACAGTAGTTAAGGATCTTAGGATCATTTTAAACTGATCAGAATTTTAAACAGAGTAAGTTCATATTTGCTTTAAAGATCTCTTGTTCTTTGTTTTTCGTTAAGTTTTTGTCATCAATATTGATGGTAACAGTTGAGAAAAGTGTTCCTCTCAATTTGATTAAGGTAATACTAAAAGTTAGTGTTATTTGAAAAACTTGTTCTAGATCCCTAAAGTTGGACCGGGGTTATTGCCTAATCAGAGGAATTGGTAGGAGATCGTTGTCTTAGGTAAGGGAAGCTAGTAACTTATTTTTATACTAGTTATTTACTTTAAATAGACCTATAGGACAGAAGATTTAAATATGTGATTATCAGTGCTCAAGTCTTTCTTACAGGTCTGACTGGTCCTTGAGCACTGAATGAATTTGATTGTTTGTTTTGACTTAGTGTGACTTACTTAACTGTTTCGAGTAATTAAGTATTGTTTTGATGATGGAAAGATACTGCATAATATGATTTGTATGATTTGTAGATTGAATGAGTATTGATGTGAATGATGAATTGATGCATACATTTGGGATAATGTATGAGTTATGCTCGTTTGTGTACATTAAGTATAACACGCCTATATTTAATAGAGATCCTCTAGCTTCACTGATGATCTAAGTCACATAGACTAAGATATCAGGTGGTGAGAAGCTGTGAGGGAGTTCATACATACCGGAACCGCTGGTGAGACTCGGTATTAGATGTTTGAGCTTACTCTAATCCTTTCTCTTAGATTTGAATGACAGTCTAAGTCTTGGGTATTGGATTAGTCTTTTCTCTTAGATTCACTGGTAATCTAAGTCTTGGGTATTGGATTAGTCATTTCTCTTAGAATTGCTGAATCTAAGTCCTGGTATTTGATTAGATGTTAGTCTCTGGTAGGGACATACTTAATGGGTCTTTCAGAAGATGATAGGTCTATGTGTGACCTATGTGTATTAATGTGGTCCATGTGAGACCTTTATGTATGATGTTTGACATGAGTACTTGAAATGAAAAAGAAAAACCTGTATTGAAACTTGATATGCTAGACTTTAAAGAAATTCTTATGACTGAGATACTCTATTCTATTTGCATGTAGTTAGTATGTTATAAACTTTCAAGTTTACTAGCTTACCCTTGCTTTTCATGTTGTTGTATGAACTGCGATGACTGTACTATGTACACGAGCAAGTGCAGATGCAGGTTTTGGAGCACCTTAAAGATGATATGCCCTTAAACTGATGTTCCTTTTGTCTTGTATATACTTGTATATATGTTTTGATGTAGTTAAAGACTTTATGACCTTGGAATGGTCACTCTTTTTGTCATGTAGATAGTCGTAGATAAGTTTGATGTATCTGAATACTTTATATAGTACTTTGAACCTTAAATGGATGGTAATACTTAGCAGACAAAAGTTAGTTTAATTGAGAATATTTTTAGATAGTCTCGCTCAAGCAGAAGAATCTCGCTCAAGCGACTTTTGTAGAAAAGTTCACTCTACAAGTCTCGCCCGAGTGAGACCTTCGAAAACAAAAATAAGATGCTCTTTGGAGTGTTTTCGCCCAGGCGAGAGTATTTTCGCTCAGGCGAAAATTAGGAGTGCTCTCTGGACTGTTTTCGCTAAAGCGACTTCTTTCTAGCTCGAACGAGGTGGATTTTCGCTCGGGCGAAATTATTTTCGCCCCAGCTAAAAAAAAAAAAGTTCTTCTTATTTCTTCTTTCCTTCTTTTATTTATCTTTCATGTATTAAATATTTTATGATTTAGAATATATATTTTGTTTATTTATAAGAGTTTGATTGCATATGCTATAGAATTTTTGGGCTGTTACATTAATTATAATATTAGTATAAATAATAATAACTATAGTGTTAATAATATTAATATTAATAATAGTAATAGTATTAATAATAATAATAATATTATTATTATTATGAATATTGATGGTAATGATTCATAAGTAATATTTATTTTATTGACGAATCGTGGATAATAATAATATTAAATTTACTTACAGATTTTATATTCATATGTAATAATCGGTAGATAAATTAAAAATTGGTTGTAGTGCAAATACACTATCCATCAACAATCTACTCTCTAGAAATGTTATTTGCCTATTATCTATTTTCTTGTGTAGCACTTTTTTCAGCTTTATGTAGCTATTATTTTTACTCACACCCAACTAGTGAAATGGGTCGATACACATGTAGTTGCTTTAGATTTTGAACCTTAGAGAAGCGAGTTATAAACAAAGAATTTTCTCATTTAGGCCATTTTCTTTAATTTTTTAAATGTTTCTTTCAGAACCATCAACCCATTACCCCTCACATTGTAGGTACTCTATTTTTTTTCACAAACTCCTTGAACCTAGCATCCCTTTACTGTATGTTCAAATATATAAGCAGTTTTGCTCCCAATCTTTAACTAACATTTTCAAAACCAAGCGCAATGATTTGACACTGTTCTACTTAACACATATTGCTTAATTTTGGGCCAAATCTCCAACCATTCTATCTATCCTACTTTTGACTAGATCATTAGACCTATACAAGGTGAATTTTCTTCCTACCATTGGTATATCGATCAATTCAACATTATCAATAAAGTGATTAAATCCTGCATCTTTGTACTACTATGTTGGTGTGTGCTTAAACCTTTCCTTTCACCTAGATACCTAACAACATTAAAATCTCCAACTATACACCAAATCATATGACCTTGTTCCTACTTACGATCACCTTTCTCCTCCCACATTGCTACCTTTTCATTTAAGTTACCTGAAGAGTAGTCATTAACTACATTGATCTGTAAATTAATTTATCCTTTCCACATTCCTTTAGTAACATTGTATCCTTTGGATTTTTTGTATTTGTTTACGTTGAACTTGGTTTGACACCACAACTAAGTAGTCCCTCTACATGATTTCTGACACACTTTCTGCCTATTCTATATTATTACTACCTAACATTGTAAAACGTACCTCCTTATGAATATATTCAGTCTTAGTTTCATGGATGCATATCATATCAACCTCTTCCTTCTTTATTAAGTCAATTAAATAGTCCCTTTTAAATATTCCCCCTACATCCCTAATATTGACACTACTGATCTTCATTTATACTTTGTCCCATCTCCCTCTTCCATTTTCTGCTTCATTTTCTTATCCCTATCTGTTAGCAATGATGTTGAAAAGTATTTGATGAATTCAAATGTTGAAGAGTTTTAAAGATTTGAATTAAAGTCTTAGGAGTGTGTGAGTTGTTTATTTGCTAGTGTTAATCGTGGTCATTAAATTTGCTCTAAGAAAATTATTTGGGTTAAATCTATTTTCTAAATAATATTTAAAAAAAATTTGTAATACTGATTTTTTCAAAGAGTTTTTTTTTTCAAGCTTAATCAATTGAAAATCTTTTTAGTAAAATCAGAAACCCAGATGAAGTTTTAATTGATTTAGTTTATTAAAGTTTATTCTTTTATAATTAAATGAGTTGAGAAGTCTTAGTAATTTTTTTGAGACTTAGAATTTTTCATCGAGATCAATTTTTTCATGCTGAATAGTTTTATGAGATTTATTACTCATTATTTTTGATAAAGAACATTTAATTTCAATTCTTGGAGCAAAGTTCACTTATCTATAACTAATCTAAGTGGCTTTTGTTTTGGTTCTTGGTGTCTAGGAAGTTTTTCTGCAATCTTTGAACTTGTAGTTGAAAATTTCATTTGTATTTTCAGTTTTAAGTGTTTGCATTGATTCTTATACTACAATTAGATAGGGTTTATAATTGTAGTGTATTAGAGTGCTACATTGTGTAGTTTTGAATCTTGTAGGATGCAAGATTGTTTCTTGGTGTGTGAATTGTATTAATTTGTGTGTTTTAGTGAAATTTTTGCTAGATTGGGAAAGAAACTGGATGTAGCTCCTGAGAAAGAGAGAATTAGTATAAAACTCGTGTTACGCTTCATTGATCTTCATTCTTGTATTGATTTTTTTAATTAATGCATGGTAATTAAACAAACAAAATTTTATTAAATTGAATTTGAATCTTAAGTGATTGTTTTTCTATGACTATGATAATAAAAAAATTGTAATTTATTGAAGCAAAATTAACTGAATCGTATTTAATGTCAAGATAATATAGAACATAAAGTTTAACATATTGTTTTTTTGTTATTTTGATAATTAGTAAAAGTGTAATATGTTGTAACACAATTTAAATCAATTGATTTCATAATAGTTTGATAAAATAGAAAATTTAATACGCTTGAGTTTCAATTGATTGTTTATCTACTGATTGCGACTTAAAAACTGCAGTACATTGATTTAGTGAAAAAAATTCATTCCCAAACTGGTTTTTGTAAAATTCTACCACAGTTCAATTTACCACCTTCTTGAACTTAACCCAAAGTGTATATACTATTTTTCGTCATTTCAATTCTTTTAACAATATTACTTTTATCCGCTAAAAAAGTAAACCCTATTTCAAATTCGAACAGCCTCTCTAGGGTCGTTTCTTAGTGAAAATAGTTGGTTGTAGTTTTTAATAGAACTATCAAAAACAATATTAGTGAGGTATTGAGCATCTAACCTTAGATTTCACCACAAGACCATGACCGTTTACCCTTGGTGTTAATCCATGCCTCTTGCCCCATTGTGTTTCCACTCTGCTAGGGTTAGAATCACCTATGAGAGAGAATTTTGATCTAGAGTGAGTGTCATGTCTCTTTTCATTGTCGAAGACTGCATTCATTCCCCATTTTCCTCAAAGTTAGACCATCCTAAATGTTCCATGAAGCCTATTGTTTAGATCGTTCTATTGTGCATGTGAGCCCAATATGGTTTCATAGTCTCCCGTTGCCCCAATGTCACTTTTCCTTTTCCATGCTATTTGTTTTTGTAGTAGCTGACATGCTCTCAACCACATTCCACCCTTCCATTTTTGTGTAGTATTTCCTGCAACGTGAGATATTGTTATCATTTAATGTGTTTGTGTAGCACGTACCGTTGTCGGCATTTGCTTATTTCATTGCTGTAAACTTCATTGAGATTTCCTTTCTATTTTTTATCCAACCCATCGGCTCTAATTTGAATTCCGAGCACTTTGTTTTCTTCAAATATCTGTTTTGCATGTTCACACCTTTGTCGCTCGTTAACAGAACAGTATTATCCCCAAGTATTTGACTCGTATGAAGTTAAAACCCCTAAAATGGAGTTTTCTTTAAGTGAATAAATACTAGATAAACTATGGAATCTCTTGATGAAGCTTCTCTCCAGTCATTCCTTCTTTTCCTCCTTCACCCAAAACTCAATTACATCTCTTTTGTTTGCTTGTCCTGACCCACTATTGATGTCTTTCCCAACTGCTTGTGCGTATGACTTATCCGAGTACATAACTAGAAAAATTACTGATAGTGACCAAAAAATTAATCACTAAATGACCAAAAGCAGTCACTGATTAAAACAATGATCGATTTAGTAGTCAAACGCGTCCGTCGCTATTTTGCTGGTTGCTAATGCATATTGACTGATTCTGTGACCGATTTTATGACTGATTTTGTGATCGATTATGTGATTAATTTTGTAATCAATTCTGTGATCAATTTTGTGACTGATTATGTGACCATTTCTGCGACCGATTTTAATAGTCACTAAATCGATCACTAGTATTTTTTTTTCAATTTTTATTTTTTTTGAAAAAAATAAATCTGATAATACAAAATTTGATATTGATAATTTTTCTTTAGTCAATGATGCAAAAAAGTTTATAATGATGATACATGATTAAGATTTAAGATTCAATGCAAAACAATACAATAATAATTAAAAGATCAAATTTGACATATCCTTCAAGTCAATAATCCAAAAAATTTATAACGATATTACATAACTAAGATTCAATACACACATTTTGATAGTGCTAAAAAGATCAAATTTAATGATAAATAAAGTTCAATTTATATTTCAGGAGGTTAAAAATCCATCTTTTTCATCAATAGATGCAACATTTTGTTATTTTGCTCAATTTGTCTTTCATTGTTGACCATTCTTTCACGAAGTTAATCTCTTTCAGTTTCAACTACAAGTAACTTCTTTTTTAATTGTTCAATCTCCTCCTTCATGACCTGCATAGATGAAGATGTAGAATCTTGATAGAGTTGTCTCCCAATTGCATTGATTGACTTAGATCCAAGTCCATACACCTTGTCTTTGTTAATTCCAACAATTTTACACCAAAGTTGTAATTCATCAGGTGGAGACACTCTTGTAGCAGATGCTGATTGGGATGTTTCTTACCATGGACGGATAAACTCTGGCTATAAACATCAAAATAAAATTGGTAATACATTAGAAAAAGTTTTAAAAAAATACACTACTGTTAGACAAATTGACATATCACATTTATATGACTTACATTCACATGTGTTGATCTTTGATCCACCCATGTTTTGTCCTTCTTCCGTTGGTGTGTATGACAGAACAACTCTGATGGGATAGAAGGTTTTCCATTCAACTTTGTCTAAGATAAGATTAACAAAAATATTAATTTAGAAATAAAATATGTACCACAAAAACAAAAGATAGTTTCTGAAGTTATATATGAATGAAATAAAGAATATTAAACCATAAATATAAAGAAAATGTATTTTTACTTCTAGATTTTACTAATGAACTAAGTTTGACAACATGTTATCATGCAACCAAATTGGAACTAACTAATTTTGTGTATGCTATCAATAACTAAATGCCTTGAAGTACAACCAGACAACATACCAATCTTCCTTATGTACTCCAACTAGACAACATACCATATGTAGGAAAATCATTGATAGTTCACATTAATGCAACTTTCATCATAAATTTTTGTTTTTTTGATATGTCATATGTTAACAGACCTTCATTCCACAACAATTTTAACTCATCTATCAATGGTTGCAAGTACACATCTATTTTTTTACTTTGGATTTTTTGGCCCAGTGATAATCAAAGTTAAAAACATGTATGGAGTAGTCATACACAATTCAGGTGGTAAATTATAGGGAGTTACAATCACTGGCCAACAAGAATATAGTTTTCCTGATTGACCATATGGTGTGAAACCATCAACATATAACCCTAACCTTACATTTCTTGGTTCAACTGCAAATTCAGGAAATGTTTCATCAAAAATGTTTCTGTGCTTCTCCATCTGATGGATGACACAATAATCCTTCCTTCCTTTTATTTTCAAAATGCCACCTCATATGTGGAGCAAAACTCATTGAGGCATATAATCTCCTAAGCCTAGGAATGAGGGGTAAATAGTTTATTCTCTTCACAGGATGATCTTTATGTTTACCCCTACCCATCCTCTTTGTCTTGTAATGAGGTTTGTGACAAAACTTATATTCTGTTAATTGTTTATCTTCATCTAAGTAGAACAACATACACCCATCAATACAATAATCAATTTTGATTGCAGACAGACCAAGTTTTGAAACTAGTTTTAAGGTTTTATAATAATCTTCAAGTATAAAGTTCTCTGCAGAATGTGTTTCTTTCAAAAGAGCCAACGCTTGATTAAAAGATCGTTGGGACATGTTTCCCTTTAATTTAATTGTCAATAATCTAACAACAATAAATAATTCAGTGTTATTAGTACATCCTGGCCACAGTGGTTTTTGTGAAGCATGTAATAAATCATAAAACTTTTGTGTTTCAGTATTTGGAAAATCTTTATTTTTTTCATCATAATTAACTGAAAACTCTACACCAACTGCTTCATGGATCATGCGGTCAAAGTCTTGATTATGACACTCACATACACATCACACAAAGTTGGATCAATTTCTCCATGACATGTCCAATACCAATAACTAGGAATAAATCCCCTTCGATAGAGATGAACTTTAACATCTTCAGAATATAAGAAGTTAAGATTTTTGCATGTAGTACACAGACATCTAATTTTTTCATTTGATAAATTTGTTTTTCCAAGAGCGAAAGACAAATTCAGCCACACCATTTAAAAATGCTTTGGTGTACCCCTTTCGACCAGGTAAGAGCCTATTATACATCTAACTACGATTTTCATGAACATCCATACTCTGTCATATAATCAACCAATACTAACTTTAATAACTAATATACCATACAATTATACACAATAAGATAATTTTTTTGAGAAAGGTTGTAACACCAATCATTCATTATAAAAAGTGCAATGAACCAATTGAAATTCAAAGATAGCAGTCCAACAACTTAAAGCATACAAACTTAAAATAGAATAGTATGGCACAGGTGGAATATAAATCTTACAGGATGGAAGTTTAACGAGTTGACTGAGTATATTTTGTTCCCCTCTCTGTGGCATTTAAAAGTGAAGTTTTTACCATGCTGACTATGATCCAAATGATGCATCCCAACTCTTCCTTCTACTGAACCAACCTACAACAACTGTATTGTCAGTTTCAAAATCACAAAAGTAATCAAACTAGACATACAACCTTTAAATTGATAATTACACTGAAATGAGAATTAGGAAGGAAGAGATATTTTGTATATTATTCTTATAAATTAGAAATATACAATGGATTAGACTAATGGTTTTTCATATTTAAAGTGTGTCTGTTGTTTTTCGTATGTAAAGTTTTTGTTTAAAGCATTTTTATATACCTTTTGCCTTGTTGAAAAATTTGAATACTCTTACTGTATAATTATGATATTACAAAAACTAATAACAAAATTATTTATGCTTATATATTTTTATAATTTCAATATAAATTTTAATAAAATTAATTTTATTATAACATTTAATCTTTTTTATTATCGTAAAAAAGTGTTATTATTATAATTGTGAAATAGAAGAGTTGGGTTGGGGGTGGAAGGAGGAGAATGAGTGCAAACAGAGCTTCATCGAGATTACAAGCTTTGATCAATCACATATAGGGTTCGTATTGTGCTCCCACCAACCCCAACATTTTGGATAAACCCATCGATTTGAAGAAGAGAGCGGCGGTTCTGATCTGTGTCTTCAAAGGCAGCGATGGGAGTCTGCGAGTAATCCTCACCAAGCGCTTTTCCTATCTCTCAACCCACTCCGATATCTCCCTCACTCTTTGAAATAAATGTTTTTTAGTTTTTTTTTTCAATTCAAGTTTCATCTCACTGTTTTTCTATTTCGATTGAATGCTTTATATTATGAAATCTGGAGACAAAAAGGTAACACTAATAATGCAGAATACAATTAAGTTGAGATTTACTAAATTAGACTGAAAGTATTACCTGAGGATTTTGCAAGTTGTAAACAATAAGATTTTATCAGTAGTGCCAGCAACCCAGAGGACAAGCGGCACCGACGATCTGCCACTCGAGGGGGGATTCACAGATATATATGTCGATCTTTATATGCTTTAGCCACATTCGTTTTTGCTCCGAATAGGAAGGTTTGGATCTTTCAATCTTATGTCGTGACGGATTACCACCGCTTTTGGTGTTCTAAATCCTAAAAAAAAGAAACCCTTTCGAAATTGAAAAGAGGTCGGTGCCTATTGAGAACACCAAAGAGCAAAGTCCAAGCAAAATACTTCCAAGATAAAAGTAAAATTATTTACTTTAGTTATACTTTTGAATGGCGGGCATTTGGTCTAGTGGTATGATTCTCGCTTTGGGTGCGAGAGGTGCTGCATTCGATTCTCGGAATGCTTTTTAATGTTATGTGAATCAGTGGCTGAAATCAGTGACCATCGGTGACCAAATTTTTTGGTGACTAATTTTAGTCACTATTCAGCAGTTTTCTTGTAATTGTAATTTATGCTCCATACTTTTTTCGCTGTTTATTTTTCCTTTGTTTGCAATCTCCTTCCTACGAGAGTCCTCATATCTTGCATGGTTTAGTCTATATTCACATGCAATTTAACATTACTAATCCATATTGCATCAAGTTTTATCTTTAGATCTTGAGCGTTTGATACACCTTGAAATCGGACAAACCCAAAGCTTTGTCCTTTGCTATTAAGTCTTCTAGATATGAACATTTGTGTCACCCTCCTCCATCTCTTAAACTTTCCAAATATCATACTCTCCATATGCAATTAAAAAATGGGAAAAGAAGAAAGTTGTTCCATTTTTTCTTGAGCTCACTTTTTCATGTGAGTTTTGATTTGACGCGCCACGCACAGAGAGAGAAAGGATTCGAAGCGCCGCATCTGAAGTGCCAATTCTAGGATTGGAAGTGCCATTGGACTGTGCGCCAATCGTTTAATCATAATCCACACCAATTCCAATAGCCTGGAACGAGCGGCACGAGAGATTTCAAGCGTTGCAACTTGGAAGGAATGAGCTCCGCGATTTTTGTGATGCAATTCTATTATTGAAACGGGGAAGAGATTCAAAGTGTCGTGAGTTCTCTCAACATGGATGCAACGAGTGCGACGAATTTTGAGTTCTTCTTGCAAAAATTTACGAATCTTGGCTTTCCAGGTTCATGGTACTTAATTTGGTTTTATGGTTTTATTGTCTATTTTCCTATTTCTCTTGTATTTTGCTCTGTGTCTTCTTTATTGACTATCAAGACTATTGGGCAAGAATCTAAAGGGTTTCAAATTCCTTGGGGTTGCTTAAAAGAATCTGGTACATATCATAACTTGAAGCCTGTGACAACTGCTGTTGCGAGAAATAAAATCTTTGCTCAAGTACTACACAACACTTGTGATATTCCCTCTCTTAGCTGCCTAAACTGTGCCTTAAAGGGGACATGATTTCTGTCCAAATCCCTGAGGAGGACTATCTTGCTGGCTTAGAGGAATGCAAAAATCATCTTTATGGTAGAATTGTCTTGTGCAAGGGAGATAAGCCTCTCACTCACTTGGAAGTTTGCAAGAAACTTGAATGGGCTTGGAGGTCTTTGGGCTCTTGGAAAGCTATTCCTCTCGGCAAGGGATTTTACGAGTTTGCTTTCTCCTCTTTAGAAGACTTGAGGAGGGTTTTGGGAGTTAGTTCTTCGAATCTTTCTCCAAGGATTCTCAGAGTTTTTGTTTGGTCATAAGATTTTGTTCTTGATACAATGATGATGACCAAGGCTCAAGGGTGCGGATCCATGGGCTCTCAATGGAATATTGGCAGCCTAAAGTTATATTTTCTATTTCTAGAGGCATTAGAACACCTTTTTCCTTGGACAATTGTACCATGAACAAAACAAGAGGTTTTTTTGCAAGGGTTCTTGTGGATCTTGATTTACTTGCGGAGCTTCCAAATCAATTGCTAGTTGAACATCCTAGGTTTGCCTGTGGCTGAGATTGAGTATGAAAGGCTCCCCCTTTTTTGGCATGCTTGTAAAATGATAGGTCATTCTTTCTCTATCTGCAAGAAAAACAACATTGAGAAAATTTGCACTATTCTCCAGAAAACAGGTTCTCATAATGTTTATAAGGCTAGACAGGTTTACGTGAAAAAATAACCCAATTTGACTTTATTGGAAAAATCTGCTCATATTCAATATGATAAACATAATGCAGTTGTTAATACGGTGAAAAGCTTGCCAAAAGTTTTGCTGTAGGAAAAGAGGGTGTTCTTAACTTGGATGGGGTCCCATCTTTGGACCATGGTTGGGTTGATGTTTGTCCCAACCAAGGGAATAAGGGAAAATCTATTTCTATTGTTGGCTCTGATAAGATTTCTAGTGCTCTTAAAACCCTTCATTCTAGGGATTTAGTCTTTAATAATGTTTTTCGATGTTGTGAAGATGTTGCAGGTTATCTTGAGGATGCTCTTAACCTGGGAAAAGATGGTGCAAATGATACGGTTGCTGCTAACTCAACTACAAAGGATGGCAAGGATTCTTCTACTAATACAACTCCTTTGCAGGTTGTAAAGGATTCTCAAGAAGTTGTTGGTGATGATGTTAGTATAGATTTTGTTGCCACCCAAATTTTGGTTACTACAAAGACTAAGAACCAGTTTCAGGAGGAACCTGTTCTACAAACCTCTCCTACTTCTCCCACTTCTAGAGTTAGGGTTTCTACTACTTCTCCTCATAGTCCTACAAGAAATGGAGGGAACTTTCAACAGGTTTAGTGATTGTTTTAGATTCTGTAAAACGCTCTACTGATAATATTTTTTGCAGATCAATTTGTTAACCAGGTTTCTACCTCTACATATGTTTTACCATTTGTATTTGATGCAAAAAAGTAAGTTGTTTGTAATTTTTGAAGGGATATGGTTGAACAAGACTCTCTTAGTGAATCTGAGGGATTGGAGGAAGATCATGTGCTGATTGCTAGGAAGCCTGGAAGGCCAAGTAAACATGCCTCTAAAGGTGTCAAAAAAGCCGCTAAAGCGGGTCCAACTAAGAGGAAATGATGGATTTGAAAGATTTTTTTTGGAACATCCGGGGGGTTGCCAATGATAGATCTTTAAATATGTTAAGAAATATCCTTTTTGAGCATAAACCTCATTATATTTTCCTTGTTGAGCCCATGACTGTTTTTTCTGATAAACATGCTTTATTTTTTCAAAACTTGAACTATTTTGTTTATGCTTCTAGTAACAACTCTAACTCTATTCCTAGGTTTTGGTGCTTAGTTAGGAATGATCTTGTTTTTTATGTTATAAATTCTACTGCATAATATCTCTCTCTCTCTCTCTTGCTATGTAGGGGAAAGTTTTGAATGTGGTAGGTGTTTATGGGGCGAATTCTTACTCTACTAGAAGGATTCTTTGGTCCGATTTAAATAATCTTCAAGGACCTTGGTGTGTTCTTATATGACTCGCTAAGATGCTCTTGTTTAAAGATGGAGACCGTAATTCTTCTTTCTTTCATGCCATGGTAAAAAATGTGCCAATTCTAATGGGATACATAGGTTGGTGGATGGAGAATTGGTTTTTGAAGATCCTAAAGATATTGAGGAACACATTCTTTCTTTTTATAAAACTTTATATAATTCCTATGATACTAATAATGTCTCTATAAATTTCAGGAAATATATGATTGTTGCTCATATCCCTAGAGTTGTTTCTGAGGACGAGAACTCTATGTTGGTTAAATGCCCTTCCAATGATGAGATTAAGAAGATTGTCTTTGCTCCCAACTCTGATAGTGCTCCTGATCCTGATGGCTTTGGAGGCTCTTTCTTCCATGGTTGTTAGGACATTGTAGGTTCTAATGTTTGTAATGCAGTAATTCAATTTTTCTCTCATAATTGGATTATCCCAGGGATGAATGCTAATGTGGTTTCTCTTATACCTAAAATTCATGGGGCTACTTCTATAAAAGACTTCAGGCCTATAGTTGTGGCAAATTTCAGGTTTAAAATAATTTAAAAAATCTTAGCTGACAGGTTAGCTTCCATTGGATTGTCTCTCCCAATCAAAATGGTTTTATTAAAGACTGGCACATTAAAGATTGTATTGATATTACTTCGGAGGCCATTAAAATGCTTTCCAAGAAAATACCTGGTGGTAATGTGGCTTTCAAGATTGATATTTCCAAAGCTTTTGATACTCTCAATTGGGATTTTCTCATTCAGGTGTTGAATCGGTTTGGTTTTTACCATACTTTCTTGGAATGGATTTTGACTATCCTTCAGTCTACTAAGCTTTCTATAAAGGTTAATGGTAGTTTGGTTGGTTATTTTCCTTGTAGTAGGGGGGTCAGACAGGGTAATCCTTTTTCTCGTTTACTTTTTTGTATTACTGAAGAGGTCCTCAATAAGGTATAACTAACTTCATTCAGACCAAGCATATTCTTCTGATGGCTAGTCTTAAAGGGTTCTATTTTCCCTCACATGTTCTATATGCTGATGACATTTTTGTGTTTTGCAAGGCCAACAAACGCTTCCTTTCTAGTCTTATGAAGTTTTTACATTCCTATGGTTTAGCTTCGGGTTAATGGATAAACACTTCAAAAAGTCATTTCTTCACTGTTGACGCTTCTCCTAGCTTCCTTTCTAAGATTAAAGATGTGCTTGGTTGCAGTAGGGGCAATATTTCCTTTAATTATCTTGGAGTTCCTATTTTTGTAGGTTCTCCTAAAGCCAGGTTTCTTCAGCCTCTTGCAGATAAAGTCATATCTAAATTGGTTTCTTGGAAAGAGAAATCTCTTAGCATGATAGGGAGAATAAAGCTTGTTAACTCTGTGATTTTTGGTTCTTTATCTTACAACTTTCAGGTTTATAGGTGGCCCTCCAACCTTCTTAATCTTGTTGATAAATGGGTTAGAAATTCATTTGGACAAGTGATATTAATAAATAGGATTTTGTGACTATTAATTAGGGTACAATTTGTAATCCCGAGTCTAAGGGTAGGCTTCGAGTTGTTAATTTTTAACTTGAAAATAAAGCTTATCTTCTAAGATATGCTAGGTTTCAAGAAAATATTTTTATGTACTCGACTATCCAGACTGTTAAAGGTTTCATTAGAATGACGAGTAATTCTTTCAGGAAACACATGCACAATGACATTGTTGACTTCTCTTATTTGAAGTTTTTTTATATCACCACGCTTTATCGGAAATAGATATCTCCTATTAGGGTTATTTGGGAATTCCCTCATGTCAATTGGGTGAAGGTCAACACTGATGGTGCTGCTAGAGGGTGTCCAGGTTTTTTGGCATGTGTAGGTATTTTTCGTGATATCCTCTTTCCTTGGGGTACAAAAGTCTTTATATGCTGAGGTATGAGAGCCATTTTGGCTATTGAGCTTGCTTGGAGAAAAGGCTTCAAACGTATTTGGCTTGAGTGTGACTTTTTCCTACTTTGTCAAGCATTTGGTTCGTTTAATCTCATTTTGTGATCTTTGAGAGGGAGATGGAGAAAGTGTATAAAGTTATATCAATAAATTGATTTCAGAATTTCTTATATATTTTGTGAGAGAAACCATTATGCTGATAAGTTGGCTTCCCTGGGTCTCGAGAATAAGTTAGATTTTAAATGGTATGATGTTTTACCTACTGTTATTAAATTATACTTTTTTCACAATAGGTATCAACTCTCTATTTCGTTTTGTTTAGCTTGGTTGGGGAGTGTTTGTCTTCTTTTCTTACTATGAGTTTGGCCTAGTTCCTCCATGGTTTTGTATCTTTTCTTTTCCTTTTAATTATATGTTTCATGTTATGACATATGATTGTTGATCTGTGAGGTGTCAGCTTAGTTGAGATGTCAAAGTTCATAGTGATGTTTAACATGAATTTTATATTAAAAAAAATTACTCTTATAGAATTCTAAGAGTTTATCTTCATTCTATAAAATAATATGTAAAAATATAGGCCAAACAAAGAAAGCCAAGCAATATATATATATATATATATATATATATATATATATATAAAGAAATATGACGAATTATATTTTCAAATCCTTTTCTAAAATCACTACAAGAAAAAAGCTATTTAGAGACAATTTTTTAGCTACAAAATGAAATGGTTGCTAATTGTGATCAAAATAGTCACCAAATTAGATTTTAGTTATTAAATAACTACAAAATAGAAGTAATGATTGAATTTAGTGACAAATTAAGTTAAGATAATTAGTATTTAAGATTATCTACCAAGGTTTTAGTGACCTATACCAATCACTAAAATCTTTTAAGATAATTGATATCTAACATTATTTAAGTCATCTTGACTGCTCTTTTCTTTTTTTAAAAAAGAAATGAAACTGTGTAAGCTTTTGCGTGGATTTAGCCCACACTAAGATTTTATTTTATTTTTTAATTTAGGGTAGGTTTAGCCGACGTCTTCTAATGTCAGCTTTTACATCAATGATATTTTGTGATAGTTATTTATTCGTTTTCTTATAGTGTTTGGTAGTTAAAAATTTATCTTTAAATAACTTTTTTCTTATAGTGAATGTTATATTGCAAAATGTTATTCCTTTAAAATATTATCAACATTAATGCATTGTAATTCTTTAGAGCTTATTTGAAAAGGATGAAAATCTTGGACAGTGATTTTGCTGTATTTTGGCCTCTATGTTCGCTTGGAATATAAGTTTTTCGTATATATATGATAGGAGTGATTTCATTATTGTGATGGATTTGACTTATGTTTGAGCATATCGTATAGGTTTGGTGCTTGAATAAGAAATGAAACCCCTTCCTTTCAATCTCAAAATTGGGTATGGGTTAGAATCTAATTCCATGTAATTTAAATGTTAGCAAAAAGGCGTATTTTAATTTGGAGATAGATTATATATTAGTTTCTACTTGGTATAATATAATTTGCTTATAAAAAAAATTAATTATATGCAGCAAGGAGAGTTAGGGTAACCATAAGAGGCTTATTAATATTAAATCGATTACATGAAATCGATAAGAAAGAAAGCGAGGGAGGTTGATCAATTTTACAGATAAAAATTGATGAAAGGAATTATATAAATGTGTTTGTATTATCACCATTTTTTTTCATGAATTTTTTTTTCATTTATCTTATTCATCTTTAATTTACATTATCGTCCTCCATTTTTTAAATTATTAAGCTTTACTTTACCTTGTACTTTATCATACACAAATTTGCTTTACTTTTTTTTTAATTTAATTTCCAAATCATTTTATTGATTTTGATAATTTATGATTCTGCAATTTACATTCATGTAATTCTTTCATATTTTCTTTTTAAATTGTCTTGAATTTGTATATGCATTATTTACTATCATTACACATTCTATGAAGTCGTTTTAATGAATATTTACTATTTCTTTTGGTTCCATTAGTTTTAGGCTGAGACTTGTTTATAAAATAACAAAAATGGTTAAGTTTTAGTTATCTATATTTAATAAAAAAATGATAAAATGTTAATAATTGTAAACTTAAGTTTTGATTCTTATAACAATGAATTAAATACTAAAATAAATTATGTTCCTCTAAATTTATAAAATCTAAAAAAAAAATTCATAATCTAAGTTAAAAATGGTAAAATATTAGTAATTTAAAACAAAAAAAACTTACAATCCGATTTGATTTTTGGTTAAAAATATTTAAAGTATATTTTGATAAAAAAAACCTTGAAATCTAATTATAAACGTAGAAAATCGTAGACATATATATACAATTGATACTCAAGAAAAAACTAAATTAATGAGTGGAATCTCAATAAGTATCTAACAAGATGCTACATATTACACATACTTAGGAACCAAACATTTCTCACCTCATCACCTTAAGTATGAGAATTTAAATGCAATGAAATACCCTACTTGGAAAATTTCATGATATCATGGGTGTCACAGCCAAGGTAATGGAATGGGAATTTCTGAGCTGAAGTGCCAACAGAAGTTGCAGCTTGGTGAGTGTGAGGGTTACATTTGCTTTGTGGATGATGCTGATGATCCATGCCATGGTGGGAAGCTAGTAGCTTGTCCAAGAATGACCAGTCACCACTGAACCTCTCTCCTTGCTGTTGCATAAGATTCAGTCCACAGCCAGTACTAGTTGTGAGCCTCAACAAGTTTTGAGAGCACTCAAGGATGTCCATGGCATTCATGGATGTGGCCAAGGAAGTAGCGGTTGGTGCAACAGCTGATTCTTGACTGAACAACTGTGGAAGGTGCATTGTGCCATCAAAGTTGTAGTCATATAGTCCTCCTTGCATGTGATGTTTTGGCTCTAGAACATGGCAAGGACCATTTCCTCTCATGTGGGTTAAGTTTTCTTCTTCTTCAATTTCTTGCTGGAATCCTCGATTTTGGTTTTTCTTTTTGAAAACCCTGCACACCACCCACCCATCTTCCTGCTAGAAACAATCAGAACTTCGTCATTATATCAGGAAATTAGGTTGGACACATAGGACTCTCCTTCATAAATATTGTGAAAAGTTTCATAAAGAATTCATTGGATTCGTTTCAAATGAATAACTTAGGGATATTTGAAAGAGTTTTTAGAAAGTTTATTAGTAAAATTCTTCATGGCCTTCTTATAAACTGTTATTTATCATTATATGAAATAATCTTTCATACAATAAATTCATATTTAAATTTAAACACTTATTATTGAAGTTGCATATCATGATGTCTTAAGATAAGGAGAATTAATACTTATTGATGAAGTGTATAGGTATGTGGAGTTTTCTCACCTGAACATCAGTATCATCTTCATCAAGGCGATACTCATGCATGATCCAATCAGTCTTCTGGCCATGAGGAGCACGACCAGTGTAGAAAACTAGGGTTTTCCTCATGCCAATCCTCTTGGAATTAGTGTGGTATATGGCCTTGTCCCTTCCAGTTGCTTTCCAAAAGCCAGCTGTAGTTGCTCGATTTGTTCTTGTTCCTGTTGGGTATTTCTTATCCTTGTGGCTGAAGAAATACCACTCATTCTGAGGCCCTGACCCAATCTTACATTTGTCTGCATGCAAAGAAGCATCTATATGTATCATAAACTTCATAGTTAGCAAGTTGTTTTGTCTTTCTTGTCATGATACAATAAAACCCTAGATAGAAGAACAGTACAAAGACAAGGATATATGATGATTCCATTTTCATCTATATTAATTTATGCGTATTATTTATAAATTATAGATCAACTATATATCCCTTTGTATCAATCATATGCATGATGAGTCAATGAAGTATAGGCCAACTATATATATATATATATCCCTTTTTATTATGAATTTGTTGTGTACCTTTGAGGTCCCAAGGCTCCAGTTTGTTGAGATCCACTTCTCTTATGACATCAAGATCAATGGCTTCATAAGAAACTTTCTTCCTCAGGTAATAGTAGAGAAGCTCCTCATCAGTAGGGTGGAACCTGAAGCCAGGAGGAACTGTTAACTGTCCATTGCCTGGCATCATTTTGTACTGTCTGCAGGGTTTTGACTCTGCTAACTGCAAAAGAAAAAGAGAAAGATCCCTTTTTATTAAGAAGATAAACAATAATATTATATTATTTTATGGAAGATAGTTCAGTAGATCAAAACTAAAGACAAAGTAGAATAATATTAATAATACGTATCATAAATTTTCTATATACGAAGGAAACCAACGGGTATATTGGAATTGAAACCTTTTCCATGCATAGTACGAGACATTTCCTGACACGAGGAATTTAAATCTTAGTGCAAACCCTAAGAAGAATCTACAAGAAAAGCTAGTTAACTTTTCTGACCATGTATGTCCCTGATTATTAAGCAATTTCAGTTTGAGAATATCTAGACCTTTTACATATTCCATGATGTTGAACTGCTTAGAGATTATAAGAACAGTTGCAGGAAAAAACTTTTATCTGTCCATGCTTCGTTCCCTCTGGCTATATCACCATGTGTTGTATACATTAGAACACAGCTCCTTAGGAACAGCAGTAAGACAGGAATATGTATGCTAATATTCATGGATTCGTTTGAAAAAAATATCAAAAAAGACTTCACTCATATCGGGTTACGTGCATGAAGGATTAGGCATAGTTCCAAGAAGAAAATGAAAGAGAGAAAAAGAAGGAAAATGGAATAAATCTTATCTTAATATTGTTTTGTATGCAATTATATATGTCAAAAACAACATTAGTTCTCAAGTTAATATAACTCTCCTTTAACTGATAACTAAGTGGAATGAAATTAAAGGAAGCGGTGAAGATCCAAAAGCCAAACAAATCAAATCCTCATTGCTTCTCTCTTAAAATTTTCATCACGCACATATTCAAACTGACCTAACTAAACCAAGAGCTATACATATGAAAGGAAAGTTTGCGAATTAAGTAAGGGTAAAGAGTTATAATCAAGCACTACTAAAAGATCCAAAAAAGGTTTCTGAAATTATGTAATAAAGGCACAAACAAAAGATGACCTGAGAAAAGGAAACAAAAAAAAAATCAGCTAATTAATAAAGCTAAAGGTTTCATGACACACAAAGAAGTGATGCCGAAAGAAACAGAACAAAAGCATACAAACCTTTTGTGGTACGCAAGATGAAACCCTCTCAAAGGACAAAGGAAAGCAGACAAAGAACTACACAGCAAACCAGACAGCTTAGAGGAGTCTTTGGTTGCACTGTTTCTTAGCTTCAAGGGCACGGACGTGGGTTTTAAGAGAGAATGTGAGAGAAAAAGAGAGAGAGAGAGAGAGATGAGAGGATCAATGCAAATGCTAGCTTCACAAATAAGGCCTGACTACCAAGAATGGGCACAGAAATATATAAAAAAATTATTTTATTTATTTATACATACTTAGAAGAAGCAAAATGAAGAATAATCAAATGAATTATTGATGTTACATTGAGCTAGCTGTGTTATGATGATATCATGATATCAGAAAGGTACTTTAATAAAAAGCTAGAAGGCTATAGGGCTTGTTCTTGAAGCCTCTTGTCATGTTTTAAACTATCAAGTGGGTAACTTATTTTTGTATTCAATATTGAGATATTGTATGGGTAAGAATAATATACAAAAACAGGCTTTTGGTAAATGTTCGTTGAATGGGAGACCTTCTTCCCTAGTTTCGCCTCATTACAATGAAGAAAATATGCTTAACTATCAATTACTAATCTAATCAATCCACAGTAACTTCTTTGGTTTTTTCCTCATTCTCTTATTATATATATATATATATATTATGGTGTGAATGTAAAACATAAGTATTTTGTTTTATATTTTTTGGGTCCATTAATTTAATTACAAGATGAAAATGCATCGGTCTTCAAAATCAATTACGCGGACTAGTCAAAGTCAAAGAAGAATGATGCAGATAGGGGGCATTTTCTGCTCATTCCAATATTCCTAATTCATGCACCTTAATGTTATTAAATAATATAGTAGTTATTCTTACAAGACTATAATTATGCATTTTATTGTTATAAGCAAATGTTATTATTTTTCTAAGTACTATCATGATCCACAAGAGCGTGTGCTTCTTTTTCGGATGATGACAAGCCAGTTAAGAGCTAGCTATGTATATCTACATATATGTATTTTCATTTAAACTTAGGATAATTATGATTGTATTTAGGTTGTAAAGCTGCAGTCAACTAATCAAAGGATTAGGATCCAGTGGCTATCCTTGAATCATGTTCATAAAAGTGAAGAATTTGCCTCAAATTCAGTGTAAAGTATCAAACTTAGGAGTTCTAAGTCTAACAATGTGTACATATAGTCGTTATTCTGAGCATACGCAATAGTAGTTAATTCATTGATTAATTAATTAATAGCAATTTAAATCTTTTGGGTTATTGGGATGCAGCAATGGCTACCTATGGATGGTGCATCAGTATTCTGGATCCTAGGTCGTAATAAAAATAAATGAGTTAATTAAGCTAAAGCAATCTAAACAAAAATGACCATTTAAGCCCTACAATTATCATGGATTTTCTAGTTTGTGTAATTTTGTCCTACTTATTGCTATTTTAACTTGTACATTTGCCTATTTTCTGGCTCTTTCATACTATATATTAAAATTATCATGCTCCATTGAGAAAGATGGCAAACTTTGGTGGTTACATGAGACCACATTTGTTTGCTAGCACATAATACATGGCCAACAACATCTCCTTGACCACACCTTTGTCTTGAAATTTCTGACCCAATGTGTATTACCTTTTGTCATACATGCTGACAGCATCTAACGATTTCACATAACTTCAACCATTAACAACACAATTTGTTTAGCATATGTATATATGAATCCGAAATGAAGCAGAAAATATATGGTGAAATGAAGGCAAAATTCTCTCTGTATACGTCAAACAACTCAATCATCTTTTTTTATAACATATAGAGACAACCATTGTTGGTTCTGTGAACTACTATTCACAATATCTTAAAAGTGGGTCATTGGAATTTTCATAATTCTTCTAATTTCATTGAAAACAGATTGAATATATATATATATATATATATATATATATATATATATATATATATATATATATATATATATATATATATATATTAATGCAAAATCACTTTATTAGGATTCCTCTAATGTACCAAAACTCTTTAGTCCAACCATGATCAGAATGCTACAAACCTTAACTAAATATACTCTAGTTATTCTATGAAATTTCTCTTCAAGACAAGATGAGATTGCTGAAGTACTTTTTTATTTCTGAAATTCTAGTGTGGGGTCACAAGCATGGGATAGGGTTTGCCATTGTATTATTTTCACAAGCTTATGAGAAGAATATTATTAAAAGGAAATGAAAAACAAAGGGTGTGTCTATATATATATCAAAGAGAGAAAGCAAAATTCCTTAAAGTCCGTGGCTTATACACGTGCTGATCCAACATAGAATACACAATTCTAGGTCTCGATCACATAAATCCTGATAACAAAATAGGTGCAAAACCGGGATCTGGAAGGCTTTGTTTCAGAGCCTCTCACACTCACAAAATTCACCAAAGGGATTCCCACGCAACCTCCTTTCTATTGCACATGAAAAAAAGTCACACTCTCCTCTACACAGATACCTGGTCAATCACGCTGATGAACGTAATGAATGAACCAAATCAAAATCACACTTACCCCTCTTTAAACCCCCTCACTCTTCCTGTAGCTACCAATCTGTTCAACCATTTATAACAATTTTCCCACTTACTTGCTTGTTAATTGTAAATATTATACTATGTACACACACATGCATCTTGCTTCCTAGTGCTGGTGCCGTTACCTTTACGAACACTGCATATAACATTAATATTTTTGGCTTAATCAACTGATACGGGAATCCTATGCCATGCTGTAGGTCTGAATGGAGTTGAGGGGTACACGTTCTTGATTCAAGATGGCATTACTAGTTTTTGCTATGAAGTTAGTAATGGCTACCTAGTTTCAATTTGAATTGATTATTCATGCATTGGTGAATGCAGGTGTGAAATGAATGGATTAGATCAACTTTGACCTCAATTATGAATAGGTTAAAAATAAACCATTGATTCGTTTATTGGGTGTCAATCATGTATTAGAAAATCTAATTAATATCTATAATTCATTTCATAAAAATATTCAACCCATATACTAATACTTTATTTTTTCATGGATATCCAATCCATCTATGTATATCATAATTTTTAAATGTTTTTGTGAAATAAAATTCAATAGTTACACACACTTTTACATCCAAATAAAGTTGTAACTTAAAAATCTATACTTAGGCCTATAAAGTTTGGAATTTGGATTTACATGAGACCCCAGAATCATTAAAATATATTATATTATTCATTATATTAATCCAGAAAAAAATATGATTCAAACTCACCAATCCATTAATTTTTTGTTTTCATAATTGGATGGATTGATTGGTTGAATTATACATAGATATATTAAGATGGTTAATAAAAAATAAAGAGGTTCATTTTTACTTCTACATCAAGATTAATAATACATCGTTTGATAATTGCAACCAAAACTATGAATAATACTTAGTTACATGAGGCTGATAAAAAAAAAACAAAAAAAAAACTTAGTTACATGATTAGAATGACTATATATACATGCTTAAAAACCCACCATGTACCTTCTTTTTTTATAAACAACGATGATTATAACTGGTAAAAAGTACTCAAACTTAGTGCAGAGTGTGTAGAAGCCGAAAAAAAAAAAAAAAAAAGGAAAAGATAAGTACAGAATGATAATCCTAAAAATGAAAACTGTCATCTACTTCCAATATTTTAGTATTGAATTATATATATAGCTTTTGATACTACCGTCATTGTCTAACAGAAAGCATACTAAGTGAAAAAAAAAATATTGATTATAATACAGACGTCACAGGCTTATACTAACAATATAATGCAACATCCCAATTTAAAATTTTGTTTGGTATAAAAATTATATACGGTATCTGTCATTTCATTGCAGCAATACATTTAAAAATATTTATAATTTTTTATTAGTAAAAAATGATAATATTAGGATACATAAATGATAATACAATACATGTAATTAGGATACATCTTGTACTAGCAATTTAGTTTTCTATAAGTTACAAAGTTAAAGTAATCTTTCTTTTGCCATGGCAACTATAAGAAAAGCCAGAAAGAAAGTTGATTTTCTTGAAAATCATTTGGATACAAGTTGATGGTTACTTCATCAATGGCGGAGAAACATATGTAGCTGTTAATTGCAATGCAGCAATGTCATAATTTAGAAAAATAATATTAAAATGAATCTCCAACTACCAAATTGATATGCTTGGTGAGGAACAAGCTGCACAAAGTAGCTCATATGAACCTGTTTTGCCGCAATCTATAGTAAACAAAAATCCAAAAAGGTATAGACCGCCGCTTCTTGACTTTGCTTTTGGAGACATTGGAATTGAAAACCGTAGTCTCAATCTCATGCACACTTGGTTTCTTCCAGGATTTTCGCACTCATTATAACCACATGTTTGACTCAGATCATCAAACGCACTATAAAATAACTTCATTAGTCACTTAATTCTGACTAAAAGAAACTACTAATTTTGAATTTGCAATCTCTCTTCCTATTTGATATTTGAAGCCCAACCTCAATCATTCCCCCCAGGTGTGTGCATCAAGTCTTGGATATACACTATGTTAAGAACGTGTAATACAATTTACACCTAATTGGACTTTTTTAAGGCAAAACAAAAATGCTAAAATATCACTATACAAACTAAAATTTCAATTAAGCTAAGTAATACCAATCATATGCAACATTCTCATAATATTATATATAATACATTTCTAAGCATTGCAATTTGAAGGATTTAAGAACAATACTAGCATCATATTTTAACTAAAAATTTCTCCACCATTGACTATAGTTGTCATGATCAACATATAGCTCAATTTGAACACAACTTTGTGCCTTAGAATTACAGCATTGTAGCCTAGGACTGGTGTATTGTGGTTTCTTAAGAAGTTTCACCTATCGGTCCTCACACCCCTTTTGCAGCACCATCTGTGTTGCATTTGCTCCACTTGCAATATGGATCCACTTGTAAAATGTTACATTATGGTTACAGAGAAGGCATTCAAAATTTTGAATTCTTCTACGGATGACTTCATGCCAAATATCAGCGATATTATAGACATTGGCAGTCATCAAAATCCTCATAGTTTGTTCACCGCGCTGTTTAGAGCATAAAGAAATATTATCCTCAACATGTTTGGATTTTAGGAGGTTGGTTGATAAGTTCTTCCAATCAATTATACAAGGAGGCAACAAACATGTAAGAGAAAAATGTGTAATGCGAATTCAAATTTCTTATAGAAAAGGAAATATCAAGTTATTTAACACCTCGTGTAAAAATATGCATGATTCTAAATATAATATTTTACGAGTTTTATACATAGTTTGTGTAGTAATCAATATAATAAAAAAAAACTTTTAACATGACTAAAATATTAACTAATGTTGAAAGGTACTTTCCACATTATTAAAACAATAAATAAAAATCTTTTAAGAGTGTTTCAACCCTTATATAAATTAGTTCAAAACATTTAACATCAAAATACTATCCTTTCAAGATCCGTTACCCAGTTGACCTTACCTACAACAGTCTCCTATACCAGGTCAGTTAGTAATACATATCATGCTTCTCTATTTGCATAGTGGCTACCCATTGATGGTTCTAAGGAACACTATCACAAGTATACATTATTAAAGGCTCCATGGCAGCATGTCACAGTCAGTTTAAGGTTAGGGATTAACTAATAAAATGAAATTACCAAAACTTACCGGCACTACTTTCCTAATTAAAGTTCAATATTTCCAACTATTTTGGTCAGGTTAAATCAAACTTGTTGTACCATTGGAAGACCATGTTTGAGACTATTCTTGCATCATTGGTACCTCTTGTTTAGAAGAAAAGTGTTGATGGTCTTCATGTTGTATAATTTGCTCCCAACTATTGACCATGCTTCAGTATTTGCAATAATGTTCATGAAGTTTAACCTGCAACCAGCCACCTGCACTATACTGAAATAAACAGTCTAGGCTAAACAATCTAGGCTAGGTTTGATCATCTGATGCTTCCCCTTGATTGTCTAAAAGATTTGGGTCGTCCGACACCTTAGATTCATCATCTACTTTGGGTAGACTTTTCTTTAGTTCCTGCAAATCAAATATGGATGAATCTTCTTGCTCTGATAATTTCTTATTAGGCATATAGTTATTAAATCTTAAATGAATAGCTTCTTCAACAACTAAAGTTTTATATTTGTATACTCTATATGTCTTAGAAGTTTCAAATTATCTAAGTAAGTCCCTTCATCATTTCTGGAATCAAATTTTCCAAGGTTTTCTTCAGTATTTAATATAAAACATTGACTCCAAAAGGAACCTTTTGACCAATTGTCAAATGTAAATTCGATTTGTCAATAGTACGTTCTCTATATTGCTTTTGCCCAAAAACATTTTAGAGTCGAGTTAGTATTCAACAACTTTCAAGTCATTTCCTATAAAGATCTATTCTTTCTCTCAACAACACTGTTTTGCTACGATGTTCTTGGAATAGAAAAGTTATGGCTAATACCATAGTTTTTGCAAAATGCTCAAAACTTTTCAAAAAATGCTCTAAAGTTTTCATTCTCAAATTCTCTACCATGATCACTTCTAATCATAACAATAGATAAACCCTTTTCATTTTAAATTTTTTTGGAAAATTTACACAAGACCTTAAAAGACTTATCCTTGTGTTTTAAGAAGTTAATCATGTCCATCTGGTGAAATCATCAATGATGACTTTATCATATCTTTTGCCCTAATAGACTTGGTTTTAGTTGGTCCAAAAAGATCTAAGTGTATCAACTCAAGAGGTCTTTAAGTGAATATGTCATTTTTTGCTCTTAAATGAGCTCTTGACTTGTTTCTGCTTGATACATGTCTCACAAAGAAGATTATTAGCAAATCCCTCACAAGACTATGTTTTATAAGTTTTTGGGATTAATCTCAAACTCGCATGGCCACACTTTTTGTGTCATGGCCAATGATCTTCATTTTTAGACATGAGACGAGAAACCTTTTTTATCTGATAACTCATCCATATCAATTTTATAAAGATTACCTTGTCTATTAGTAGCAAACATTTTGGACCCATCATTTTGATAAATTGTACGTTAGTCTTTGTCAAAGACAACACTGTTACCACTATCACACAATTGGCTTATGCTCAACAAGTTGTGTTTAAGACCTTCTACTAACAATATATTATTAATATATGCAGAAGGTTTTAAACTTACCTAACCACCACCAATCACCTGTCTATGCCGGTTTCCTCCAAAGATGACTTTTGCCCCATCCTTAAATTTCAGGTTTTGGAATATACACCTTTCTCTTGTCATGTGTTGTGAGCAACCATTATCAAGGTTCCATGACAAGGGTCTTCTTGGTCAAATTGAGCACATCTGCAAGAGGTATTATTTTGTTTTTAGGTACACACACAATCTTGGATCCTTTATGGTTAGTTCTACGTGGTTCTCATTTTGAGATATCACTAGACGATGCACATACGAAATTATGATGTGTTCCAATTTTATTATATCTTATCCCAATCTTATAATGAGATTTCCTTGAGTTTTTCACTGAGAGATCTAAAGTCTTTCCACAAATATAAGATTAAGAAAGGATCTTTCTTAATGTAGAATTTTACGTTTCCAAATTTTCTACTATCTTATTATTAAATGGTTCCATTGGTCTTTTGCCTAATTTCACATTTATCAAGGATAATTCTTTCTAAACTTTATCTAATTCTATATGCTTATGTCTCAAATTTTTGTTCTTGTCACATAGTTTGACATTTATTTGAAAAAATTTTGCTTTTTCCCTAGCATGTTGTTCCAATTCAATATTAGAAAATTAAATTTTCTTTTTAATGCCTTATACTCAAATATGATGTGTTCATTATAAGAAGTAAGTTTATGATATGCTTCTCTAAGAGAATATATGTCAAAAAGGTCAACCTTTTCGTCAAATGCATCTAAATCTGGAGTGTCCTCTATATCTGTCATGAGTCCTATGAGAGCTTCCTCCTCAAATTTGGAACCAAGCAAATTCAGATCCTCCTAGGCAGACATGAGACTTTTCTTCTTGAAATACTTTTTTCTTTTTGTCTTTTTTAATTTTCTCCCTAGTTTTGCCCTGAACATTCAGATCTAATGTGTCCAAGCTTTTTACATCCATACCAAATTGGCTTCTCTTTATTATCTTTGCTCGGTCATTCGTCTTTCCCAAAGTTTCTTTTATTTTTTCCACATTCTATTGAACTTTTGGGTTGCAAAGGCGAGATCTTCATCAGACTGTGATTCATCTTATATGATCTCATCAAACTTAAGAGCTCTGAAAGGTTCAAATCTTTTACTCTTATGTGAGTTTTTAAGAGTCAGATTCTTACCTTTATCATTTCTTTTGTCCTTCTACAAGACCTGTTCATGAATGATGAGTATACCCACCAGCTCTTTGAGTTTCATAATCTCCAGTTTAGACCCTTTAAAGACAGTTTCTTGTGTTTTCCATTTTCTTGAAAGAGTCCTGAGTATTTTGTAATTTATGTCATACTAACTAATGACCGCTTTCAAGTATTTGAGACTATTCAAAATAGTTTAAAGTTATGTTATCATAGATCGTATGGACTCGTTCTCTTTCGTACTAAACATTTCATATTGAGTCTTTAATAATGTAAGCTTACTTCTTCTTACCACTTTAGACCCTTCATGACATAATGCAAGAGTCTCTCATAACTCTTTGGCACTCACCGTGGCATGAAATTTAGAAAATTCTTCTTTAGATAACGCATATAGCAAGATATGTTTGCCTTTGGCATTTATTTGATATAGATCCATTTGCTCCTTGTTCTAGGACTCTGGTCAGTAAGTTTTCCAGATAAATCAATTAGAGAGGCAATACTTGTTTTGATGATTTTCATGAGTCTTAGATCGTTGAACTCCAGAAAGGATGTCACCCTCAACTTCCAGTGATCATACTTCTTTGCCTTGAATAAGGGTAGCCTGTTGATTGATTGTCCTTCAAATTCTATGATTTAACCTAGGATAGTTTCGTCAAGTCCTGTTAAGAACTAACCCCTGAAGTTAGCTCTGATACCAATTGAAGGAGCAATTGGCTTTAGAATGAGAGGTGAATGGAGACTGAACTCAAATAGTGGATTATAAACAATTCAACAACAATGTAAAAATAGAGAATAAGGTATAGAGAAGGAGACACAAATGTCTACCGATTCACCCTACAACTAGCGCTACGTCTAGTCCCCTTCAACAAACAACTTAAGAGCTTTCACTAAAAACAAGTTTAAACACTTCTCTAAGAACTAATATTCTACAGCTCTCTAGGTAACGACTTTTCACACTCTCTAAGACAAGTATTATACATCACTCTAGGTAAACCAGTCTGAATCTTCCCATGAGATCAAGACCTCTAAATCAACGAGAAAAACACTCTTTAAAGGAGAACAAATTAAGTTCACAAGATGAAGAATTTACAATAGTTCGTATACACCTCTTTCTTAATTGCTCCCAATTATCATATATAAACAATGAAAATCAAGATCTTTTTCTTGTAATCACTTTTTAGCTTTATGTATTCCTTCGTATTTTCCTCTTCATCTTCAAGGTCTATATATAGCTTTTAAAATTATGATCGTTGAAGCTATATTCTTTGGCGCTAAGAATGGAATGTTCTGCATTGATGAATATTTGCATTTTTAATGTGTATTCTGAATCATCAATCCATTTGAAAACTTTTATGTGTTTCAAACTTGAACATTGAGACTTGAGCTATTAGTGATTATGTGTATAAGTCTGATTTTGCTTTCCATCTCTTTTGCTATCAGATGCTATATATGGCAACTTTAGCTTTGATGTAATTTTTGTGTATTCATCACATATATAAATATTTTGAATTCTTTCTTTACTTGTGATAGTTTGGATGTTGAAACTTTGTCACGTCTACACTTGATGTTTCCATAACTCATGCAAACTACTTTCATAATTTTCCCGTTGAAAGTTTCAATAGGAAACATCTTGGTGCATCATTCATCTTACCAAACTCTTTTGGAAATGTTTCGAACATGATTGAAAATAATAATTTATATCCAAGCTCCTATCCCAATCAATCATTTTAATGCTTGAGAATTTCTAAAATTTAATAAAACTTTCTAATCCAGAAATTCAAAATATTTTTTTCAAAAACATTCTAAGTTTGTATAATTTTAAACGTTGAAGCAAGTCAGACTTAAGTAAAATCCAGATATTTCAAAACTTATTCTACAATTCATTCAATATCATAGTATGTTAAATTCTTCACTTAGTGAATGAAAGCTTTCTATATCAGATTATTCAACACATTTTGATTTAATCTTTGATGTTTATGGATTTAATAATATCCAAACAAGTTTTGAATATACCCAAGAGTAATTTATATTCAATTACAAACCTTAGAAACTCCCTATCATAATAAATTATCTATCGTGAATATGAGAATGTTTGATCACATCGTTTCATATGTTCAAGGTTGCTTTTGTCTATTTATGAAGGTTGACCAAATCATTTGATGCTTTTGGGTCTATATGTAATATCTTATGAATTCATCTAGCATGGTCACGTGCTACATGTTTGTCTAGTGTGACCTTCTACTATTGATTCTCCCATAATGTTGATATCATTCGTCCAATGTATCACGATAGTATGGTCAAGTGCATTGTTCGTCAAGATATTGTTTAGAACATTTGTCTTTGTTCATCAAGATATTGTTCATCAATAACATTGTCAATTTAGATGTGCAAATTAAGTCATTTTCCATATGTGAGACATTCATTAAGCAATACTTAAGAATCAAATATCCTCAAACAAACAAAAAGTTATTGTGATATCAATGAAATGAAAGAAACTAGAGTTAATAGAGGGGAAAATAGGAAAACCATTACTTTATTAATATTTATATGAGACAACTAACAAAATCTAGAATAACAAACCACTAAGATTATCAAGAAAGATTATCAAGAACAATAAGAATTTTACAAAATGAACTAAACAGTAAAAAGTAATATTTCTAAAAGCATTCAAAATATTTTCTTTTTACTTTCTTTTAATAAAGAAGAAATTTTATTAGAAAACTGAGAGACATACAAAATATTTCCTTACGTACAAAATTTGACAAATTCCTTATCATTCTCTTATATGTTTATTATTTATTTCTATCAAATCAAATCCTCTTGTATGCTTAAAAAAATACAATAAAACAAAAATAATAATAAATAAATAATGAAATCAACTCTTTTTTTACATGACTTACAAAAATATTAATTGTCTCAGTTAAACTCTTTAACTTTATTAAGTACTTTGGTTAATGTAGGCATTTTGATGCTAACATCAACTCTTCTTTTACATATATAACTCACAAAAATATATACTGTCTCCATTAATTAGCTCTCCAACAACAGTGAGATATTCATCTATACTTGCTTCTAAACTTTTTAATCCCTTTGACATTCAACTCCAATTTATAGAAATCTCCCATCTCAGAAGAAGGTTCAGATTTATACGTTGTGAAAGACCTATATAAGAAGTCATTAAAAATAAGCACGTACGTAATAAATAAAGTGAAAAATATAAAATTGATTGGTGTGAAAAGTAAAACTTAATGGCAATGGGCTGTTAGAGTTGGCCCATTTTTTTTTTTGAAAGAGAGAGGCCCAATATAGTATTTGCATGCTTCAGTTCCAAGACTGTTTCTTCCTGCACTTCTAAACGTTTCTTGAGATACCTCCAAATTTTTAAAAGATGTCCAAAGTGTCCCTAAATTATTATTGTGCAAACGAAATTGTCTTTCAGAATCCTAAAGTCTCATTAATTTTCCAACTAACCTCCACTGTTCTGTCGTCACCTTTAATGCATCTCCATTGATTCTATTTGTTGTTGTTGTTGTCGTTGTCAGTTTGCTTCCGTTGACCACCACCATCTAGATACTTATGAACCATTTGAGGTAAGGATGCTTTTATTGAACATTTTGTGGTTGATTTGAGTGCTTTATGCGATTTGGGGGTGTTATATGGGTTTTTGATTTTCATTGACAATGAGTTGCGGAATGGGCTGTTCCAGAACTGTCATCTGGATCCCCAGAATAGTTTCGAAACCGCCCATTCTGCAATTCATTGTCAAGGAAAAACAGTTGTAGAATGAGCTGTTCTAGAACTGTCATTCGGATCCAGAGAATAATTCCGAAATAGCCTAATCCGAAACTATTTTTTCATTAATAATAAGTTGCGGAATGGACGGTTTCGAAAGTATTATCCAGATCCAAATGACAGTTTCAGAATAGCCCATTCTGCAACTGTTCTATGCCGCCGCCACTATGCTCTATTGTTAGTCAACACCGCTCAACCGCCGATAACACACGCTTCCGATGATACACACTGCCGTCCAAAGCCCCTATTACCAGAGAACACAACCACAAGTGTCCACCTTCAGTGCACCTCACGCACCTCCCTCTTTCACTGTTCCATCACTTCAACATACAGCCGGGTGAAATTATCTTTGCAAACAGGACATTTTAGATTTTTTTTTTAAATTTAGAGGTGCCTGAAAAAGGCTTGGAGGTGCTGGAAAATGCACCATTTTCACTCTTTTACTCAAATCTGGAAAGCCGGACTATGCTTTTAATTTTTTTATTTATTTTATTTTATCCTAATTAAATTAGGGTTAGAAGATAAGAAAGGAAACATAGCGGCTGGTGCACCATTTCAAACGAAATTGAATTTTGATATCATTTTAGATATCATTAGACACCGTTTCAAACAAAATTAAATTTTGATATCATTTAATACGTAAGACTTTTTGATAATCCTAACGAAATTAAACATTTTGAATTAATTGAAAATTTATTTAAAGAAAAATCTCACCATGTGGCCATTTGAAGGTTTGATTGAAATAAATACCGAAAATAAATTTTATATATAAAAAAAACTATTCTTAAAACTGGAAAGTGAAAAATATAAAAGTGGTAGGTATGAAAAGCAAAAAGTAATAACAACGAGCTGTTACAAATTCTGATGGGCCAATTCTTTCTTTTTTTGGACAGGCACAAACCCAATATGGTATTTGCATGCTTCAGCCTTCCAAGGCACCATTTTCACTCTTTTACACAGACTGCTTCTTCCTGCACCTCTAAGTCTTTTTTAAGGTACTCCAAAATTTTTTAAATTGTCCAAACTACTCTTAAAACAATAGTATAGAGATAAAAATGTCCCTACATCACGATTTTCAAAAATTATTGTTTTAGAACATGATGTTTCCGAATGATCTATTTCCAAACTATATATTAACTTTCGAAACTTTTGTAACAGGTCATTCTAGAACTGATTCTTCAATTTACAAAACAGGTCATACATTAATTTTTAGAACAGGTTCTTTAATTTACAAAACAATCTGTTGGAACAATAATAATACGGTAGAAATTCATTCCAAAACAATTTGTTCTAAAACATTAATATTGACTTAGACTTACTGAATACTCACTTCTGGAACCTAATCAATGTTATTATTCCTAAATACATATTCTTATTTCTAAATACATATTCTGGAACTGAAAAGATAAAAAAAACAGTGAAAATTTTAGAGGTGTAAGGCTTGCAGGAAGCAGTCTTTTACTCAAATACGGCTAAGCCCAACTATGCTTTTAATTTATTTTCTTTTTTTTTACCCTAATTAAATTAGGGTCAGATGCAAAACAATTAGATGCAAAAACGTAGGTACTAGGGTTTCATGCTCTCCGACGTTTCGGGGCGCTTCACCTTGCCACCACCCTCGTCGCTCTTCCACTTTTCCACTTCTTGTTCTTGGAGCGCGGGGGAAGCGTTAACGATTGGAGGCGGGTGAGATTGAATATATGGAATGGGTTGAGGTTTGGAGGGGTGGAACTGGGACGATGGCGTGTTGGTTTTCGGCGATTGCAACCGAGGATGTGCGACGGCGTGGCGGCGACTCATGGAGGTGTTCGACGATAAGATGGGAGACGAATTCTCTCTGTATCAATTTTTTCCTCCTCTCTTGCATTTCTTGCTCTGGACTGAGTAAAAACGTGTATCCCAGTGGATTATATTTCTGTGATGCGTAATCCAATGTGAATGAAGTGTGAATTCTGTAAAACTGTGCTGTTGGTGAATGATTGTAAAATGAAGGTGATCGTAACCCCCTTTTTCCTCTTCAATTCCCATTTTTATACTACAATTTTTAACGATTCCCTTATGAAGCATGAACCAATTTGGTTTTGAATCAATAATTACAAAACTGTAACTTTAATACACTTCAACCGAACTTAATTTTTTTTCAATTGAATAAACTAAAAAAATGCATTCTGTTACAGCTGCCAAAAAAACTAATTAAATTAATTTTTTTTTCTCTTTCAAAAGTTATGTAAAAAAATTTAGTGAGAAGAATAAAATATAATAAAAATGAGTTTGGCTCAATTTTAGGATATGTTTGGTTGGACTAATTTGTGAAGATTTACTGTTTAAGAAGATAAATTTGGATGGGTAAAGACTATTTAGTTGATTTAATTTCGAATGATAGATAAGAGAGATTTGAAAGATGAGATCTTTTTCAAGTGAAAAGATCTTAAAGATGAGATCTTTTAGATATTTGAAAAGATAAAATTAAAAATTACAAAATAATTAAAACAAAAAATATTTAATAAAAAAATACAAAATATTATTTATATTTTTATTAATCATTATTTCAAGAACAGTTAATTACAAAATTATTAAAAGTAAATAAATATCAAATATAATATTTAATGATAATCATATATATATATATATTAATAAGAGTATTTAATTTTAAATAATTATTTTTAATTAAATGTTATCTATTAATATTCTTTATTTTAAATTTAAATACACCTTTCATTTATTTTAGTCAATTTAAATATATTGTTTATATACTTTTTATTATAACATATAATATTTTTATAGAAATAAAATAAGAATTCAAAAATTCATATTTAATCTCTTACAAATATTGTAAAAAAAATTTTAACTTTTTAAGTAAGAGATTTATTAAAAAAGTAAATTTAGAAAATATTTACAATTATTATTAATATGTACCAGTATCCAAGAAATACAAATTGCAAACTATTTTTATTTAGACTAATAATTTTAAAAGTTTCAATTTAAGTAAAATGTAAAAATAATTTATACTTACAAAAACAACAGTAGTAAATTTCAATAAAAAAAAGTAGTTTAGATTGTAGGATTTTTTTTTTACATATTTGAGTTAATTATAATTTAGACTAAATTGTATATTTTAATAGAATAATAAATTTGTGATTTTATTGCATTATTTAGGATTTATGTTTAAGTTTAAATAATTTAGAAGATATGTTTTAAATAATTTTAAATAATTTTAGTAATGTTTTTTATATTAAAATCAATTTAATTCAATTTATTTTAATTTTTTACCATCTTATTTCACAAGGGTTAATTAGTAATTTTATAAATATATCAATTAAAAAAATAAAAACAAATTTATAACATCTATCAAATCATTCCCAAACTTTCATAATTAATCTCCTCATATCTTTTCAAATTTTACCATATATCCACTAATCTAAACAACATTTTCATTCTTACACAATCTACTCAGATTTCTTTAAATCCATCTCCTCAAATCCACTCCCCTAACCAAACCAAGCCTTAAGAATGAATAGAGGTGTGGGAAGTAAAATTGGACCAAAGCCCAATAAGAATATAAAAAAATAAAATAAAAATATGAGTCAATCCAATATGATATAAAACGTAAAAATAGTAATTTAAATGATAAAACAAAAATACAAAATAACAAAAAAAGATTTTTTTTTATTTTTCTCAATAATATTGAGTGTTGACAAATATATTTTAATCCTATTAAAGTTACGATTTTTTTAGGTTTGTTAAAGTTAAATCCGGTTTGTTAAACAAGTGAAAAATAAAAAAAAATTATGTTTATTAGTAATTTGTGAATGGTATTGATGATTAGGATGGTTAATTTGATGATTGGGTTGCCATATCGACGATAAATCTGTATCAGAGAAGATGAACTTTATATGAACCAGCCCCACATCCAGTTTATATTTTGAAAAAAAACCAAAATGTAAACCGGATGGGAGACTATCTGATTCACATTTGCAAATGAAAATGTGGATCGAATAGCCCTCATCCAGTTTATAATTTTTTTTTTAAAAAAATAGAAAGTCATTTTAATCATTTTTACCAAAACAATTTTGACATTTTCAAAATTTATGGAGTTGCAGAACGAGAGTATTAAGTGCAGAAAGAATCCGTCTAATATCCAAGGCCACTAATAGGCCCAAAAACCAAGAAGCGGTAAAGAAAACAAAAATGAACCAGTAAGGGGTGCTGCAACTTTTAGAAGATGCCTCTCTAGACAATTTCATAATCTTTCTGAAACATTTGAGAAAAAAACGATTGAGGGCTTCGAGCTTCTCTCCATTGCCAGGAAGAAACGCACAATGTTGGTAGAAGAAACACAAAAGAAAAATGGAG
>Ga0209700_100051_pt1 | contig 152692 bp, 82 predicted proteins | sample SiratroredBW_FD_187528 | JGI IMG/M metagenome (GOLD analysis project Ga0209700, IMG submission 187528) | Root nodule microbial communities of legume samples collected from California, USA - Siratro red BW (SPAdes) (version 2) | ecosystem: Host-associated > Plants > Roots > Nodule | place: USA... | reverse complement strand
TAGCCCTTGAGGAAGGGTGAACCAGTATAACTGACTGTGTTCTGCTGTTCTTGACCTTACTCTTTCATTTCTAAACTGTTCTTGCGCTGCTCATTGGAATTAATTGGTAATAAAATTGATTCTTGACAATCTTGAGCAAACTTGGTTTAAATTGCTATACTGCTCATTGGGTTTGGTCTTTGTGATTTGAATAGGATATAACTTTGCCTTTACAAGGTTCTGTAACGTCTCTGAAACTGAAAAGCAATCTGTTTTTGATATTATATTAAAACTTCAAAGTGTAATCTGTTTTGTGATTCTTCTGCAGAGATTGTGTCTTTGTATTTGACTCCAAACCACAACTAATTTGTTCCAATTGAATTCTGAATAATTTGCAGAACTGCTATTATTGTAGTGATTGAATTTCAATATCTGTTCTCAATCTTAGTGGCTGTCCAATCTGATCTTGATAGTAGCAGTGCTAATTCTTCTTAATCTTTGAAATACAAAATAAGTATTTTAGTACTGATTTGAAAAACTGTCTTTGGTGTGTTGATGTGATGCTATTGAAGTGATTGGGAATCTTTGGTATTGATCACCTTTATATTAAGTCTGCTGAACTGCTGTGTTTGATATAGATGCATTGGACTTGACATTCTTAGTTGATATTGGTTTTGATATATCTCAGTTACATAAACAAGCAAATTGAGTATTAGTATTTCTATCTTGTGTGCAATTTGGTGTGATTGAATCTGTATGATATATTACTTTGAAATTGTGTGAGTTAATTTGCTTCATACTGTCTTTGCTGGATAATATTGGTTAGAATCATTTCTACTACATAAAACTCAACTGGTGTATGTACTGTTTGAAATTTGCTCTCTGCCAGCAAAATAAATCGATTTATTTGTGCCTGAAATCGATTTATTTCACCACTGCACCTTAAATCTTTTATCATTGAGATTCAGAAAATGTTTTCTATTAACTAAACTGTTTTCAGTGTTTTAAATTGACAAAAATCTTTTAAAGTTCAATTCACCCCCCCTCTTGAAATCAGCCAAATATATTTTCATAATAAAATGGAAATTCATCCCGAAACAGTTAATTTTGAAATAATGACTTACGAAATGTCCAATTCTGGAACTCAATCAACAAGTTTCGGAACAAATTATTCTGTAACATATTCTTACCCCAAATCCATTTCGGAACAATTTGTTCTGAAACACTCATATTGACTTACAAAATGTTTAATTTCAGAACTCAATCAACATATTTCAGAATAAGTTGTTTCGTAATTCATTTTCACTTCCAAATTCATATTCCAAAACTGAAAAGACAGAAAGGATAGTGTTGGAATTTTCAAAAATTTTGGAGGTGCCTTAATAAGGCTTGGGGGTGCAGGAAGAAGCAGTCCCTTGCCTAATGAATCCTGTCTCCGGTCTCCCTTCCGGTCTTAGAAGCCGAAGTCTCTTGCTTCTTTCTGGGCCGATGGCACTTTGGGTTTTTCTATTAAGCTTTGATTACCAATTGCACCACCTCAAATATGTATGTGCACATTTTACAGACATAATCCTATCAATTTTAACTTTTCAACTTTTTAACTCCCATCTCACTATTTTAACATTATCACAAACTAATTGTAAAAGAAAAAGCTTAAGGTAATGGATCATGCACTATTGTGCTACAGTTCTGTTCGGATAAACTTATTTTTATTTTACATGTTAATACTTTTGATATGAAATAAATTATTATTTTATTATTATATAATATTATATTAAATAAAACAAGTATCAAATGAATCTAACCAACCGAAAAGTACTATCAGACCATAATTTTTATTTTGCTTTAGTTGTATAGAAGTAGCAGCAGAACGCCTAGGGAGAAGAAAAGTGCATTTAAGAGAAAGTATATAGGTAAAAAAATTCATTGAAACTTGACCAAACAAGAAATATGACATTTCTGTTAATAGCTACCTCACTTAGATGGCTTTTTCCACTTTCAAAAGAAGGATAATAAATGAACAAAAATGTCTTCTGTACATTTTGCCTCAACTATTCTATGTCAGTCTCCTCCAATATGATTTATAGCCTATTCAAACGAGAAGTGAGGTCTAAGAACACATCTTCTCCACAAGGAATTGTGATGCCACCCATTGGATGCTCATACCCGAATTCTTCCTCAGCTTGGCTCAATAATTCTTGAAATAAAGGTTGATTCAAGTATGAAATAGGAATCACAAACCGCTTCATTTTCTCTCCGACATAGACTGCTAGATAGCCTTTGGGGACCTCCACAGCCTTGGAAGCTGCTTTGGTCACAGCAAAAGATGATCTTTTGATACTGGGTAAGCGGAAGCCCATTGAAATGAATTGCACAGAGAACAATACCAAATAATACAAGAGTTGGGGTGTGAAAGAAATGTTTGAATTCTTGGTGACTGGCTTGCATTGCTTGAGAATGTCATTGTGAGTATATATAGATAGATATAAGAGTCTATGTGAAATCGGTTCTCTGATGAACTCAATGGTTGGTGGGGAATTTGATGCTTGAGGGGTCTAGTGAGAGACAAGGGCTAATGAGGTGTCACATGATACTGCCTACATGATTTTGGTGAAGGATTATTTGAGAATTGAGAATCCATGCCAACCTGGTTGCACTTCAGAAAGAGACTTTACAGCCAATAAGCAAATAATTGCATAACCAATATAATGGCCTTCTTCTTATGATCCAGACAGTCTCAAAACATATACTTTCAAGTTAATAAACTACCACTTTCTGATGACTAATACAGTAAAATAATGTGTACTGCAGTGTGGATAGGTATATCTGTTTCACCCTCCATGTAATAAAAGTAGTGCAAAAGGAGCATCCACTATGTAGTCCCTACAACACAGGACTTGAAATGTTGTGTAGACTGTTACTTGTAACTAAAAGATATCAAAATTAAAATTGGATTTCTATTGATTTGCTCTGTTGCTCAGACTAGATGAATATCCAGTAGATAGAACCAATCCAAAGTTTGTGAGCTTTCCCACATTCTTACTATGAATTACTAGTAAATATAGATATTTTGGTTTCTCAAACCACCTAGAGATTTGTTTTTTCAATTTCCACTTGGATGTTATTTCACTAATTAGAATGAGAAATTTAAAATTGTAGTGGAAATATAGTTGACCTTTAACACAAGTAGCTCTCAAATCTGAGAGAGAGAAAAACCGATCATTGAATTTTGGAAATTTAAGGCATGGCTAAAATTTCAGTATGCGTAAATACCTTAATGCATGTAGCTAAATAGCTTGTGTGATTCATATAACTGATCTCACCTACTGGGATAAGGCTTTGTTGTTGTAAAAACCCCATGTCATTGTTCTTGTGGACCTACATAGGCAGAGAAGGCACTTCATGTATGATCTGGGTCAATGCTCTTCAAAAATCTTGATTTCATATGTATAATCTTGAAAGAAAAAAAAGATACATAATTTTGTTCTATAAAAAAAATTATTTTGACTTCTCCCTGAGTATATCATCTTTCTATATGTTCCTAACTCCTAAGAAATATATTCTTGCTCTGCCCTGACAAGTAATCGCATGTTCTCTTCCAGCTTTGAAATTTATTAGTTCAGCCAACTGTAGTTTTTCCTAGATCAAGCAGCCTTATTCAACAAAGTAACAAATGAACATTTTATCTAATGGACAGAAAACACGAAGAAGCCATTTGAATAATGCAATTCATTGTTATAATGCAAGAAAAGAGACAGAGAATACTCTTAATTCGTCATTCTGATAGTTAATTCTATTCTACTGTACAAAATGTGTCTACTAATCTATGTCAGTCTTCAAAAGTGTGAGATTTATATCCCATTCAAGCATGAAGTTATATGCTGGAATACATCTTCGCTGCAAGGAATTGTGAGGCCACCCATGGGATGATTAAATCCAAACTCCTCCTCAGCTTGACTCAACAATTCTCGGAATGAAGGTTGGTTCAAGTATGATAGAGGAATCACAAACCGCTTCATTTTCTCTCCCACATAGACTGCAAAATAGCCCTTTGGCACATCCACCGCTTTTGAAGATGTGTGATTTCCAGCAAATAATGTCCTTCTCATGAGAGGTAAACGAAAACCCATTGCTATACTGATTGTTTTAGAGACTGGAGAAGAGAATGGTCTAAGAAAAGACTTTCAAAGGGTTTGAATGATTTGTGTTGGTCCTAAATTCTCTTAGCAACAAATATATATACATAGATCAAAGGATATGCAAGAAACCATAGGCTACTTGGATTATTGGTGAAAGAGGGCTATGAGTTGGAGTTATGGGACCAATGAGAGACAAAGCATATGGTGTTGTCTTAGAGGACTTTCTACTGATTCAAAGCAACATGTTATAGTAGATAACATAACTCAAGTCCCACCTTCTGGAACAGATTACCCCACTTAAAATAAACCATGTGCATGTGTGAAAAAGAAAACTAATTGATCATGTTGACACTGCTACAAACTTTGTGTGCCTAGAATTTGATGTGCATAAAAGATGTGGTCCATAGTGCCTCATGATCAAGTATTCAATGTTGGTTCTCTTCTTATCTCCAAACGCTGTTTCAGAGCTGCCAATCAGCTATGGTCAAGTCTCAAGGTTTACAGGTTGTTACTTGCCACTTATATATTTTATATATGTTCTTCAAAGAAACATGGGTGATGTCTAAAGCATGTCTAACAATGAAATAGCTACAGCTCAATGAATGAACAAGCATTACATTTCACCATTGCTAATGTATTTAAGTTCAAGTGGGTAAATATGTTGGCCATTATGTCAGAAGGTGGGGTATGGTATACACTCCCATTTATCCTTCTAATCCTTGAAATAAATCTTGAAGACAACACCATGTGATCCCTTGTCCCACAATAGAACTGTTCATAGCGCTGTAAAAATCACTCACGGAGGAATTGGATTGCAGATGTATATATACATTATTTTTTGTGCTCAAGCAACACAATTCATTTACATCCTCAAGCATCAGAATTCAAATATTTCTTTCTCATACAACCCTTTCGACAATACTCAAACATTATTTGTTTGTAGAGCAGAAAATACAACGGGTTTCCACATACCAGGTATCATTAGACAGCCATCATTTTCTGCAGCCAAACCATTATTTCCAGTGTCTTTCTTAAATCAACCTTCTTTTCAAGAATTGCTGAGTCGAGCAGAAGAATAAATTTGGATATGATCATCCAGCTGGCGGTCTTACATTTCCATGCAAGGAGGATGAGTTTATAAGCCTCACTTCTCGCTTGACAGAGCTGTAAATATGTTATAATGGAGCTCGGATAGATTAGTTGAACCAAATTTGTAGAGAAGGAACTTTCTTTTATTATGAATTTTGTTATGCTATAATTTTCCTTGTGCAATCCAACTGAAGTTGGAAATTTTGACTTGAATGAGAATGTTAACACAAGATATTGCAACACCACTTTTTTGCTTTTGATTGTATGTAAGGTCAAGTCTATGCATATGAAATAACTCTTAATGTGAGACATTTGATTTTTTTTTTTCTTGAATACACTCACTCCTCCTGGTCAACAAATTTTGTTCAACGTCAAATTAATAACTATTTTCTACCATTTTGAAAACTGTAATAAATTACTTATTTGTGTTTCATTTATACCAGACTTATTTTCATGCATATTGATATATACAATAAAAGTTACCTATAAACATATGCAATACAATTGTTTCGGATTTAGATTCATGTATCTCTCATTATGGACCGTCACAAATATCATTAGCAATTTTGTCCAACTTATCCAATCAAAAAGATGGCTTTTGATCATGAATCTGAATAATCATTTTAAAAATTCAAGAAAAAGAAAGGTAGATTCCTGTGTGTTCTCGAACATATCAATATAAAGAAGCAAGCACTAATACTACATGCAGATCATCAACACAGGACTCCTGAAGTGATCATTCACCAGATTCATGCACTAGTAAAACTATGATCCTGCAAATCTACCAAAGAAAATAGACAGCATATACCTAACAACTTGAAATAAAAGGATCATGGGAAAGTTTATGAAAGAAACAGAACAAGAATGAGAAACGTGCAACTGTGCTTCTAAGTTTCTGTCTGAGTGAATCTTTTCCATTCTCTAGGAAGGACAACAAACAAGATTGTTAAAATTTACAAATGTCTTACCATGTCTTATGCACAAAGTTGATCATCAAGTTCTATTAGGTTGAATTAGTCATTGACCATGTACATTTCAATCTTCACCTTTATGACCTTTTCAACTTTTAAGCATCTAGGAAGATATCATCTCTAATAGGGATTGTTGTTGCCTCCATTTGATTGTCAAATACAAATTCTTGTTCAACTTCAATCAGCAGGTATTTGAATTGAAGGTTGGTTCAAATATGATATAGGAATCACAAACCTCTTCGATTGGTTTTTTCCTACATAAACTGCTAGAAAGCCCTTTGGGACATCACTGCACCTTTGAAAACCAGGCACAAAGAAATCATTGCAGATCAAGAGAATGATTTGAAAAAGACTTGAATAAGAAGAACTTTATGCTTTCAAAATGCAAAGGATTTGACTCGTTTGTGAGTGCACCATGACTATCTCTATCTATGCATAAACCTAAGGTTTTAGAACTCTTGGATACAAAAATGATTGATTAAGAGTAATCCAAATGGAGTCTGGAGAAAACATAGGCGTGAAGGATCAAAAGGTACTATCAAATATGTATTTTATCAAAGATGAAGAATTAAGTGAAACATATATTGAGAGTTGAGGCAATAATACAGGGAAAACTCGTTCCTCCACCTTACAAGTAGAAGTGTCAAGTGGTTGAGACAAAGCATGGCATGGACAATCAAGCTTATCATGCACATATGTGCATCTTAATCTGCTTTTAAGGTGATTACTCATAAAATAAATTGACAAAGACTCTGCATGAGAGAATTAGATGTTTGCATATAAAAACAATTGAGAACACCATGTGAAAAGAATGAATTTAGGTCAGTTAGCAATACCACAATAAAGAGATCTATATCCACTTGAAGTTGAAAGAATCTGTATGATTGTGGCTTTTTCTTCATGCACCCCATGACTACTACATGCACATCGTACAAACAGCAGAAAGACTAAAATACCCTTCTTTGCTGCACCATGTCTGCACCTCCAACTTTGTTCTACAGTATAATCTTGGAGATGGAGAGAAAGAAGAAGAGAGAGAGTATAATGGTGAGTTTGGTGGGAAGTTTGTTTCATAAAGAATTATATACATTTTTGAAAATCATGTTTCGTACACATATCCCATATGTTCTGAAAAGATTGTTCTAAAAAATTTATTTTAGTAAATATCTTATGTTTTGAAAAACTTGTTCCAAAAAACTTATTTCAAAATACATTTTTTATGTTCTGGAAAGTTTGTTCCAGAAATCCTATTCTAAAAATTTTGTTCCCGAAGTATCTTCTTGAATTTTTGTTTCGAATGCAGAAATGGATATAGATCATCAATGGGGCCCAATGCAGAAATGGCGCTGGCCCGTGATACTTGCCAGCCTAATTTTGTTGCCTGCTCGAGAAAAGTTAAAGAACTTTATTGACTACATGATTCTATTTTGTAGAAAAATCATACAGCAAAAAAATACTACACACTAAAATCAAGTTTTGGTGGTAGATTTTGTTTGTGAGATTATTATGCGAGGGCTAAAGGAGTGGCAATTGAATTATAATGTATTACTCTAAAATGCCAAACTTTGTTTCACGTTCCTTGTCGATTTTGTGTCTTCCATTCCTAATAATGTTCAGCCATTAGAACTCTTTCACAAAGAGAACATAGCCATGGATGAACCGATTAATATACTGTTTATGGTTAACCATAAGTAAAGTATTGTCACATAAAATGTTAAAGTATTTGGCCTCAAAAAATCGGGTCCAGTAGTCCAATAGTGGGAGTATTTCACGTGCGGTGTTGAAAACAACTTTTGTGCAATCACATGGACGATTTGAGTTTTCATTTGAGTGGCTCTATTATTGGAATGCTTTACGAATTCAATGGAGAATGAATAGGTAAAAAGTAGATTGAAGTGAAGCTGAACTACCTAACCAAGCCATTATTCATTTCCCATAACTGTTGTAAAATGTGCATTGTTTAATGTACTTAAAAATCTATTTGTCTAATCAACTTACATAACAAGCACTTTACCCCACCTAATAATTTTCCTTTTACTCTAGTTTTCTTACACGAAACAATGCTTACTTCTACTGTGAAAGTTGTGTTTGATGTGATGGGGTGCATATATTGAAGTTCAAGAGGAAAGTAAACTAAAAGAAGATAAGAGAAGTAATTGTTGCAGTTATGCAACTGCACAAAACAAGTTATTATCCTTAGTTTAGCAAATGAACAAATGTAGCGGGTCTAATGCACGGAACCAAACCAACCTTCTACCAAATAATTGAAACATTTTATTTGGCATTGTTTCCAATAATGACGTAGTGCTCACCCATTAATTATTGAACTTGTTCATTATATTTGTAAACCATGTCAATTATATTTAGATGAGTTAAAATCTTCACAAGTTCATAGATGATAATTTGTAATTAGATAACAGTATTAAAAAAATTATAACATTAATAAATATACACATACAGCTGTTAATAAATTGATGAAAATAATTTCATTTTAATTCTCTATACAATTTGCTTTCAAAGAACAAAATCAAACTCTACAAAGGGTCATTGAATTGAGCCTGATCTAGTTTAGAAATGAAGTTTCTCTGCTTGAATTAGTCCAACATATTAGGTAGGTGAGAATCGGATGATGGTGTTTCATTATAGATTTGACATTGCATCTACTATTTGGGATGGGATTTTAGAAAGTATATATTAAATTGATCAGATTAAGTCAATTTGGACCGAATTAAATAGAGGACTAATTCAGCCTAATCCAAAAATTATGTGAAGCAAGTAGATAGGCCTATCTATGATCAGTTGATCACAACAGAAGCTGTCTAGTGATGACAAGAAATTGCCAGTAAAGAGCATCAGTCTAAATTCAAAGCTCCTTTTAATAGGTATGACCAGTTTTCAACATATTTTCCAATTCATGTTGGCATTTCATGTCAAGAACGTGCTTAGAATAAAAAGGGCCAAGCCATTATTCGTTCAAAGCATGAAACAATAATCAACAAGTAGTACAACTTTCAACTAGTACCACACTTTTTTCTCTGGGTCCAAAATTGAGTGGGTCCTCATGTTCTGGTCTGGATTAGGCACACTCATGTGAAGATACCCCAAGTCCTTCACCTGACATGTTTCTAAACATTCCTCATATCATACTTATCAACCTATTTACTTAGTGCATGCCCTCACCCCTATATATACATGTGTGCTTTTTCTTGTGATACCAATTCCAACCATAAAACATTTTACCTCTTAATATCTTCACACTTTGCTTCATATCTAGCCTTATTCTCCATCATGAAGACTGGTAACAGATTTGTGGGGATAGCTAATGCCAAGCACAAACTTCAGAGAACTCTTTCACAAAGAATCAAAATGGCTTCAGCTGTTGCTGATGTTCCAAAAGGGCACTTGGCAGTGTATGTTGGAGAGAACCATAAGAGGTTTGTGATTCCAATATCTTACCTGAGCCACCCTTTGTTCAGAGACTTGTTGGATTGGGCTGAAGAAGAATTCGGATTCAACCACCCTATGGGTGGTCTCACTATTCCATGCACTGAACATTACTTCATTACTCTAACTTCTTCTCTTAATTGATTAGTTGTTCAAAAACCAGCAATGGTTTCAGCAAATTGACCAATTCAACATTGGCTATGTTGATTTTCCTAGTTGATAGATAGATAGGAGCAATAATATTTGGTCTTGTCCATTCATTTTGTTCTGGAGATTCTCCTTAATCCAATTGCATCCCAAGTGATGTCTTCCAATTTTGTATATATCTCTCTCTCAATTTGAGTTCAATCAAATTTATGTTTCCAAATATTTCTCAAAAAATTTCAGTGCAATGGTTGTCACAAAATATAAACAAAACCAGCTTACACCCTTCTAACATCATGACTCTTTTAAGTGAATTTTAAGTTTAATTTAATTAAAATTTGCGTTTATTTATAAACTACTGAAAAATGTTTTCGCCAATCAATAATTAGAGTTTAGGAAATATTTGTTACATGTTTTGGTATTTAGTTTTGTCTGTCAGTGCTGTTATAAGATTAAGTTGCATAAATTTACTCGTTACTCTTGTATAACCATTAACTATAATATCATTTCCTCATTCATCGCCCAAATTATATCAGAACAGCAATAACATCAATGCACAGTTGACAAAACAATTGTTTTAAAATGAAACTTATTTTATAGATATTTTTTTGGCATTATTAATATGTAATCTAGAGAGGGTAGAGAATATTGCTTTTTTTTATCAAACTTTATTAAGATTCTGTTGTGTATAAAAGAAATTATTAAGGTGAAACTTGAACCCATAACTCCTTTTAGCCCACAATCCCTAATTCATAACTAACATGAATGTCACTAGCCTAACCACTTGGCTTATTTACCAGAAAATATTGCTAAAACTATCAATAGATTAAAAACGATCGAATGATGTGCTTAAATATAAATAAAAATATTATTAAATGAATGTTTTTAAAACTATCAACATATTATAAATGAAGTGAGTACTACAATCCAGCTTTCAATTTCATGAAGAATAAAATCAAATTTTGAGTTAAAATTGAACTTTTCATTCTTCTGGCAAAGAAAAAAAAAAGTCATTTATCAGGCTTTAAAACTGAATTTAAAAATTTACAAAAGAAATTAAATTAGTATCATCTAAAGTTCTTAAAAAAAAACACTTGTGCATTGCGCTGGTCCACTAACTAGTAAATTTATTCTTTTTTATAATAATTATTTCAAAAATCCTACCTACCATGATGGATGAATAGCCGAAAGTATAGGATTATTTTGTATTGTATAGTAATGACCATAAACTCTTTATTTAAATTGATTATATTATTTTTCTATTTCATTTTTAAATATTTCTTATATAATAAACATTTTCGTTAAGTTGGATAAAGGGGATAAATAGTATATATGTATAAATTAGAAATTTAAGTTTGATTCTCTCTTTTAATTTTAAAAGTTTATATGAGACTATATAGTTTCCGCCTAAAATACTTAGAAATTTAAGTTTGTTTCTTTGGTGTATATTTCAATATTCAAATTGGTTATTTTTTTTTTATCGAACATATTACCTCATTAATGGATAGTTAATGTGTTGGTCAGCTATCAAGTTATATATTGACATTTTTTATTTTTAATCAAGTCACATTCACATTACTCATGGGACGATTGTTTTACTAAAATAGTGATATTTTTATTTAAATTTATTAAAATGGGTAAATTGTTAAAAAATTATAAAAATGAGTAAAATATGTTTTGGTAGGACGACTTCAAAGCCAAGTCCTGCACAACTTATAATTTTTTCATATAAATATTTTTTATTTTAAAAGTTGTTTCTAATTATTTGATTAATGAATTAAAATTTAAAAATAAAAATCTTATCATATATTTTTTTGAAACATTCATATCGATAACTTTCATTAAAAAATTATTAGTTTTGTAAAAAAAGTATCATGCTTTAAAAGAAAAGTTAAAATTTAATTTTTTTAAGAAGAATAAAAAAATAGCTTTAGCTTTTATAAGATTCAAAATTCAAATTTTAATTCTTACAAAGGAAAAAAAAAATCGACTTATCATACTTTAAAACTTTACACGAGTTAAAATCAAACTTTCCTTTTTAGAAATCGAACTTTTGACCCTTTTTTACATATAAAAAAGTTGAAATTAAAACCAAAAGTCTTTCTACATATAGGAGGAAAACGTAGGAAAGCTCTTGGAAAGTTTGATGGGTGTCCCTAACACTGGAAAATGCATTGCATTTGCATCTACATGTGTTCATCCTCTTGTTTTCTTGGTACATATATGCATCATTGTGTTCATGGTATGCAATGTTTTGCTAAGTACCTATCTAATTTAACAATGAAGCATACATAGTAAGTAGATGTCCTTTTTTAAGGACGAAGTGAGACTGTAAGGGCGCAGGTTCCGTAAAGTGGGCAAGTAGGACATTGCAACTTCCCATCTTCCATCACAACCAAAAACAGTAAGATTTGAAATATAACTAAATAAAATATAATTATTTTTTTCTTTTACATCTAGTAAACATTATAACTATTCCTCATACTTTCACTCTAAATTTTTTTAAGATTTTCTTAAATATTATCTAACTTTCTTACTTTTATCATATTCAAATTGGTCCTTGTATTCGTATCATTTACTATTTGTAATGAATATAAAGTATGGAGCACTGTGCATGTTAAGATGAACATTATGAAAGGAAATTTTTACTATTATTTTGGGGCAGAAGTTTAAAATTTCGTCCCAAAAGATTACTTTGGTGTGTGCGTGGGAAATTAGGAATCCAATATAGTTGAGTCCAGTTCAGGAAGAGTTTGGGTTTCATCATCCAATGGACCATCATGTGATTCCATGTGCCATCTTTGATTTTCTTAATCTCATTTTTCATCATTAATAGTGTAAATAGGTGAGAAATAAAATAAATAAAAATAAAGAAGAGAGTAATAAATTGATAGAACCAACTAAAGAGTAGAATGAGCCCATGTTTTATTTGTTAAATCTGTGTTAATCTTTAGTGTTTTAATTTATTAAAACAACGAAATATTCTTGTCCAATAATATCGTGCAATTTTACTTCTCTTTAATGAATTTGGGTGTCTTTGTCTTTATTTTTCGAATATAAATTGGATCTACATCTTACTCGAAGGTTGATATCATAGTTTTAGTGTTCTGAATTGGTTTTATTTTTATTTGATGTGACATCCCCAATCATAACCAAATTTTTGAAATGGTTCCTGGAAGAAGATAAGATAATGAATAGAAAAAATTGTTTTACAAATGGATAATAAATCACCCAAGATGACACAATCATTAATGACACATATGATTCTTTCAACACAAAAGAAGGCAAAGAAATAATGGAACAGACCAAATGACAGTCCTAATGGATTATGCCGTTAAAATTAAGGAGCAGTGAATTGAAGCATTGTTAGGACTTAACATAGGAAAATATATGTTGTCCCATTTATATGCCTTTTCGTGTGTATTTGTTGGACAAAGACAACAACTCTATAACGTTTGCACAATCAATTGTCTTTCATAATATAACATTATTTGGCCAAACCAGACAGTGTTCTATACTCTTCTGTTCAACCAAGTTGAATTGTCTGTGAAATTATCTTCAATTTGGTCTAGAGGTTTTTCATAAAATTTATTCATCATTAATTCATGTAGTGGTATGGGTAAATATCAACATTGTAGTGTGTTGAATGTGGATTTTGGCCCAACCTAAACCATGTTATGTGAATTACCATATGTTCAAACCGGTAACATATGGTAGTGAAGTAGTGAGTGTTGCAAAGTTTCCAATCACAAAAGAAGTATGATGAGTTAGAATCATTTTTTTTATTTAAATTTTTATAGAAAGTTTCTTTTAGTATATTACCAATTTTTCAAACAATTTAATCGATTATGTTGCAAAAATAATATATTTATTTAAAAAATGGATTATTTCACCTTTTTTAAGAATAACAATCTAACGAGTCCCACTTTCTCATTTTCTTCACACTTTCACTTCCTAAAGCCACCTAGTTCCATTCTTTCAAAGCCATCGCATAGAACTCCATGGAAGTGGTGAAAAGATAAAAGTATTCATGTTTTATATTTATAAAATGTATTATGGTTTTATATTTTGGAATATATTTTTGAATCTAAAAATATATTCTGAAATGTATTTTCGGATCTGAAAATACATTTTGAATTATATGATCCATAATGTATTAATATATTTGAAATGTAAATTTTTATTCTAAAATATATAATTCAAAATACAATTTTTTTTTCTAAATTGTAGGTTTTAAAATATAGAAATATTAATATTTTTGCATTATGTATCTGAATTACATAATGTAAAACTGAAAATAAACATTCTATACGAAAATGTAAATATGGAAATTTAAAATTTATGGGGTGCACGTTGAAAGATGGATACATTAGCCCTCTTTCAATTCTACCAATCCTTTACCCAACAAAGCCCACCCTTGAATGCAATCTCCAAGCCCAACCCACTTTCAAGAAATGGGCCAAAAGAAGATGTCTCGAAACCCACCACAATGAATAGGCTATTGGAACATAAGAATGAAAAAGCAAAGGAGTTGCACCTCCATATCTTTTTAAAATAACATTTTTGTCCTTTCTTAAACAAAGCATATTAATCATTTTCTTTCATCATTCAACCTTCATCTTTCACTCACCTTTCACTGTATGCACCTTCTTTGCCTCTTTGTAAAATTTCTAAAAGTTATTCTGTGATAGATTTCTACTTTTCTTCCTTTCCTGTAAAATTCCAGGAAATTGTTTTGAAATGAATTTGAATACGTGGGTACTGTATGCATGTAAAGTATTTTTTTCCTTTTAGAAAAAGATTATCCTAATATATAAACTTTTTTGTTAGCATATTTTTCCATTAGCATATTGTATATTGTATTGTAGAATCTGAAAAATAATATCAAATTCATACAATGTTAAAAAATTTGAGCTTGGTAGAATACGGAATATAGAATCTAGAAGATTATATCCCATATATTTAAAATCTTCAAATAATTTAAACTAATAAAATAATAAATGGAGGTCTTGGAGTTAAAGAATAGAAATGCTGACAAAGAACATTATAGATGAAACTGATAGATGAGATTAAATTATATTTTAATCTAGGAACAAAATTATCCTTTTGGCTATACTATAGAGGTGGAGGAAGAACGATGGAGGTGCTGAAAGCACTCAAAGCAAAGAAACAAACATAGAGATTGAAGGGACCTACATGTGTGGAAAGGTCATGGATCAATAAATTGTAGTGTTTATCCTACAGAGTTATGGCCATACAACAAAGATTGATATCTTTGTGAACAGTGATTATAAATGTAATGTTGTGATGAATTATGATCGATAAACATGAAGATATCAAAGTACAAGTTGCATAGGTTGTGAGGTGAGAATAATAGTAATACCGGTGGCCAAATCTTTTTCAGTGTCACATTTTATATTTTGATCATTGCGGTGCCATGCAACAAATCTTTACATGATTGCCACTCACGTACGGACTCTCACAAAACTTCCACTCCAGATATTGTTCTTTCACTGCCTTCCAATTAAATATTCATTTTTCATTTTTCATTTTTGCAGGAATATGATTTCCATTTCTTGCAAGTAATTTCATGTTAGTATGAAATGGTAGACTAGAATATCCTTAAAATACTGGTTACTAAATTATAAGTATTTTTTTTTCAAATGTTAATAAATTTTTTTATCAGCAATAATAAATATAATAAATAAAAACTTTTCAGAATACTCAAACTCTTATACAAAATAGTCCTTTTCTTTTTCTTGTTAATTTTTATTAAAAGATTACAAATCTCTACTCAAATCAATTAGAATAATACTCTTATTTAGTACAAATAATTGTCAATATCCTGAAAGAAAAACAACATCTATGTAATACATATTTTTTAATTATGTAATAAATCTCATACATTTAGTTGTTCCATATTCTTCCTTGATGATACAACCGGACAACTTCTCCTATCTTTGAATTTCCTCTTTATTGGTTGCAATTCCTCCATAGCATTGTATTCCTTCTTCATCTTGTTCCACGTATCATGAAGCTTCGTCTGCAGTTGTGTGTAGATGGTGTTTGTTCCTCTGCCGTCAACATCTTGCTCCTTCAAATTCATGACGCTGCTGCTCCCAAAGCAATTTTCATACTAGCCTACTATGGTTCTCCAGTGTTATTTTGCATATAGTTAGCAGAAATATCCTCAATCTTCCAAATTCTCATCGCCCGTATAATAATTCTAGATGTAATGTAATTTGAATGGACAATTTTAACTAGTTTTTCATAATTTCTGTAAACAAAACTTAGTAGCACAAAAAAAAACAATTGATATATCACTTCTGACAAAATTATACAAACTCACCAATTGACTTATTCAAGCAATTGAACAACAAAGTGTCTTAAACTTCACCTATTTTAACAGTCTTATGTTACATTATTCACTCAAGTTCATCATTGATTTGATGAATTTTAACACATGCTAGCCATATTTCGAGAAGGAATTTTCACAACTACTTTTTTTTTTTAAAAGCATAGTATTAATATTAATGTGCTACTTTAAAGTAACACAAAATACAATATTCTCCCAAACAATATTTCATTATCTAAGTGACATCATTAAGATTTAAACTAAGTCTTATCTAATTAAAAAGAATACAAATTGTTATCACTTGTTTCCCTTTGAAACTTTGTTTACTTTTCCTTTAAAACTTATGTAACATGATTGATAGTTATCTCGAATTAATTGGAGGTGCTAAAATGTATTTCAAGTTTAATTTAAAATTAATTCCAGGTCCTGTTCTTTTCACAACCTAAATACAATTTCAAAGCAATTTTGATTTGACAAATTTGAGTTGAGATTACAATTATATTTTGGATTTGACGTGTCGAACATACTCTTATTAATATTTGTCACGAGGAACCAAACTTCTTAAACAAAATGTCATTTTAGTGATACGTTTCGATCTATATGTTTGTGGTGTCACTTTTTGGTGTGTTTGAAAGTTATGTGGTGCCATAATTGAATACATAAATATAGGCTCATAGGTTTATGCTATGTTGTGCCATCTTTGTAAATAGACTAACAACATATCTAAGGAGTGGGGCATGCAAATCAATGGTGTAATGACTACTCGACAATAAAAACTAACTAATCCAAACCTATCCTTTGATTAATCAAACATAATCAAAACCATTAAATAGAAAACAAACTTGTTAATGCCTTTTAGCTCTTTCAAAAGCATTTGGTATTTCATCACATTCTGAATCTTTCATTTTCATTAACATAAGTTTTCATAGTAATATGATATGAAATCTTAATTTAAAGGTTTATACACATTTAATTGTATCTTATAAATGATAATAAATTTTAAATGCTTTATAATTAATATTAATATTCTGCTGTAAAACAACTTATGTGTATTCATAATTAAATATTTATGATTAAGACTTGGTATTGCACTCAGTTTCATCAAACAAGATCTTTCTTTCAAGAATTGTCAATGTTGAGTAATTGAGAAACATTGATAATTGAAATTTCATTAAAATGGTTAGTCAAGTTTTCTATGGATATTAGTTATCAACCAAATTGTCAAAAAAATAATAATTTCATAATTAATTTTTTTATATTTTCCTAACAGAAACACATGCTGTTATAATTATGTATCCATGCTTTTTAATTAAATAATACAATTTTTAAAAATAAATTAAAGATTAAAAAATTTATGTGTTAATTATTTGAAGTGAAAAAAAGATTAAAAAATTATATTTGTGGAGAGTAACTGTTCATCTATATATTTTATTAAATAAAAAATATTTGTTCTTTTTAAAAATAAAATAATCTAATTAAAAATTACAATTAAATTAGTTTTATTTATTATTTTAATATATCTTTTATTAAAGGATAAAATTACTTAATAAAAAATAACTTAGAAAAATGTATACCTCTTTATATAATGGTATAAATAATATTTTTAATTTAATTTGATGGTATAACGTAATAGGATAATACTGAAAAAAATACGTATGATTGTACTCTTGCCGCGTTATATGTGTACGTAAAATGCTGAAAGCGTATCTACGAGAGTGGGACAGCATAAATAGGTTTAAGGGCTACTCAACAATTAAAACAAACTGCAAAACATCTCTATCAGAACAAACAAATAATGTAAAAGCCAATAAAAAAATTAGAAAAGAGAAGTGTTAATGCTTTTGCTGTTTGTAAAGTGTCTGTGACAGTATCTGATGAGATTCTTAAACTTCCATGTTAGCATATTATCCTTTATATCCGAATCTTGTCGGTTCACTCATAAACTCTCACATCCCTAAGAATGGTGTGTGTCCATCTCTTTTTTTTCTTTTTCTTTTACGTATTACGTATTATTAGATTTATAATGGACCACTAAATCTTAGTTTTGAGTATTTATTCTAGCTGAGTATGGTGTGTCGGTTTATTAAGCAAGAGGTTGTTTTGGTAAGTTATTTTCACCTGGTACTGATAAAATAAGAAGAAAATGCCTTGAACATAGTGTTAAAGAAAGTGTAGGTGCATGAAAGACAGAAGAAACAGAAGATAAAGTTTTGGTTGGAGAAAACGTTGAGGGAAGTCGGAATCAATGGAATGGTTTGAGTCGTATCTCTAAGTGTTAAGTGTGAAAGTACTCTCAGATTCAATAGAATTGAGAAATTTATAAGACGAAGACATTCATAAGATCAAGACAATAGGGAAGGTTTCAGGACTCTCTCTAATTAAAATTTATAAATAAGAATAATCCGATAATAGCATAAGATAAGAATTAAATTTTATTTAACTCAATTTTATAAAATTAATTTATAAAACTGACTTATAAATTTGTACTGAAAAATCTTATCTCTAATCAATATTTATTTAATATAAGAATAAAAAAATTAAATAATATAAATTAAATTTTTTAATATTTTGAATTAAAAATAATTAAATTTCTTTGTGGTAAGAGAGACTCTTGGTCTCATTTTTTTTAATCTATTGTGCTTTCACTTAATTTTTCCAATTATTACATTTATAAATAGAAAGAATGGAACAAAAAGAAAAGTAAATGATCCGTAACGTAACGAATCTTGGTGGAGTGAAGTAAGACATGAAAGACAGTTATCGTTTTCAGCGTACGGCACTCTATTTTGCATACAGAAAGTGATTAGAAGAGAATGGTGAAAGGATATCTGCAATGGAACTTAGCTGGCTCACAAAACCAAACCAAATAGTGAGGACACTTTGACGTGCTTTTTAGCTTCTTCTTCAACAAAGCCATGTGACTCTTTCTTCAATATTATGTGAAGTGGGACACTGACGCTAGCTATTACTCCACCATGAGTTGGATTCGTACGGATTTTCCCTCCATGTTCCTCCTATAAATACACCACCCACTCTTCACTTTCTCAACCACACCACTTCACACACCACCGTTTTCTACGTTCTACACAGCACAAAACAAAACCAAACTTGGTTCTCCATGATGGGTATTCGTTTGCCGTTTATGGTTAATGCAAAACAGACATCGTTGAAGTCGCACAATGTTCCAAAGGGTCACGTGGCAGTTTACGTCGGAGATGTCGAAAAGAAGAGGTTTGTGGTTCCAATATCATATTTGAAGCACCCTTTGTTTCTTGATTTGCTGAACCGAGCAGAAGAAGAGTTCGGGTTCAACCATCCCATGGGGGGCCTCACCATTCCTTGCAAAGAAGACGCTTTCATCAATCTCACTTCTCGAATGCGTGCCTTGTGAAACAGACCGTTGTTACTGTTAATTAACTGCATTTGGTTTTTCCTTCTTCTGACTCACTCATTTTGACAAGTACTATGTTCAAACTTATCAGTTAACTGTCTGGAGAATCAAAAATTGATCTTCATGGCAATTGTGGCAATTGTAGCTTCTACTACTCCACGTAAACCTCACTTCAATTTATTTATTGTTTGAAACCTTTTTGTTTATTGATATGGGAAGATCCTTCATAGTCCAATTGCAGGCTGCACAGTCAATACGGAATAAAAAGTTGAATTGATTATTCGGGTTACTAAATATGTTTGTGTTTTATGTTTTTTTAATAAATGAACAAATTTAAATTTGACTGGAATTCTTTAAACTTTAAGGTTTGACATAAACCTTCGCAAATATTTCAAATTGGATTTTCTTTCACAGGGTACAAAACACACACAAAAATGTTAGTGGAAAAAATAAATAAACATGGGTGGGTAAATGGTAGAAGAAAAAAAATAATTAGAAAGAGAGAAATACGCGAAAGGGAAGATGGAGAGGATCCATACTCTGAAAAACTTGTCGAGGAAATGGTGTATAAGTGACAGTATATTTTTTTACAATGGTATTTGATTAAAAATTTCGTATAAAATATGTTTATTGATTTTAAAGTATTTATCTAATATTTTTATTGATCAATAATATTTAAATGAATGAGCTAAATTTGCACAATAAGTTTTTTTTTACAAACCAAGCTTTAACTATATGCCTCAGTTGGCTCAAGTTATATTCTTGTGATTAACTACTTTTTTCCACTCAAATATTATACTCCAAATAGCTAGTTTCCTCTCTAACCTGTCTTGGGGCGACAAGGCTTACATTTTTTTCTCTCTTCAATCAAAAAGATGAAAATCAAAATGGTAGTAATAAGCTAATAATATTATTAGACCCACAAGTGAAGTGTCGAGGAACTCGTAGTGGTCAAGAATTTGAATGATGATTTTGTATATGAAAAATAGAAAATTATACTTTTACGTTATTGTCCATAAATTACATCCGATTAACATTATTATTCATGAATTATATCTAATAGTTATATTTTATTGTGTAATGAAAGGACAAATTAGAATCTAAGTGCCTTCATATATAGGAGTGATAAATTAACACTTTTCAAACTTTTCAAAATAATTTACATTCATTTAACATCTGAAAATAATATTATTTTATTAAAATATGATATTTTATTATAAAAAATAACTGTAAAGTTGGTATAACTTTGGAATAGTAGTGTAAAAATATATTTGGTGAAGATATTAATCTTAATGAACAACCGTAGATATTGCATGCAATCATAGCCTATAAATAAAATAAAAATAAAGTAGTAACAATAGTACAAATTTCTGAAAAATCGTTTGAAGGTATTAAATCAATTTTGAACAAAGTGAAATGACATATATTTAACATCAAAATCGTCTTATTCTTTTTTAAATTTACCTATTCTATATAGTTTACATGTGGAGAGTTCTACACAAAGAATACATGTAGCAAAAACAGATACATACATGAAACTTCTGCATCTCTATCATCATACATATATATAATCCGCGTTGCAAAGGCCATGACATAGCTGCAGGTGAAGAACTGCCATTTATATTTTGTATCGCGGGTACGACCTTGGTCACCAAAATGAAGTTGTTGAGATGTCCCACACTGCTCCTAGCATTCAATGGCCTCAGCATTCTTGGGTCTAAATCACTCTTCTATTATACCATTAGGATGAAGGAGCTTTCAACTTAGATATTGAAAAAACATTAAGAGGAAAAGCAGATGCTTGTTTTGGCCGACAATCAATACATGTACACTTGTCTTAGTCCAAAGACAGGTTGCCAATTCGGATGTTTCGTTGCTGATGGCTAATACCTTTACCAAGTCGTGACATGGAGGAACTCCAATCACCTGGTTTTCCGCTAAATGGAGATGCAAGTTTCGGCTGAAACCATTTTTTCAGAGCCAGACCATTAATTCTAAGCTTACCATTCGATTCATTACCCTGGTGAGGAATCTGAAGCCTCCTCAATAACGCTCCAATTGCTTGGCCAGTTCTGAAACAAAATATTGCATATTTGTTACACAATTTTCTTGAACAATATTTTCTAGACACTTTGTACAAGAGAAAATTTCCAGTTAAAAAAAAATGAATAAATTCACACAATGACACCTTCCAATTTTACAGTCACATCACATGTAATTCAAGTTGGAAAAATCGAAAGAAAAACACAGGAAAAATAAAATAAGAATGAGACATGAGTCAGACTCACACAAAATATCACATTCAATCCAAAACCTTAAAGACATTGGATCTGTACGTCTTCTTCCTTCTTATAAGTTGCTCAAATTTCTCATTTTCACTTAATGTTAGACTTACTCACATTTGAATTCTTAACAATTCAATCTTTAATGACAAATAATCTCCTTAAAATACAATGCAAACTGCATTTAAACCTAAAAAATATTTAAACATATATGTAGGCTTTCTACATTTAAATCTGAACCTAAAATGTGCTACTCTAACTAACTGGACAAATTTGGATAGCATTTCATATTGTACGTCTGTACAAAGGTTGGTTACAAATATGGGGGGCAATTATATGGTTGAAAGCATGTTGACAACGTACACATTTGTGATTGACGATCTTACCTTCCGGCAAGGTTGATAATCTTCCCCCGCTTCGGAGACACAACTTCTGTTTTCTCTACAGGCAATAAAATGATTATGTTGGGCAATCTTGCACCTGCAAAGAAGATTTTCATGGGAATCCCCAACCAAAGTCAGGAAGGAGATTATAATGTAATATTTTCTATTTCATGCCTTCTGTTGGTTTAGTAAACTTGTTAATTATTAATAAAGTTTATTTAAAAAAATATTTCTTTTGACAGATTAAAAAAACAATTTAAAAAAAGGAAAAAAGAGAATCCTTTAATAGTACGTTAGAAGAAAACTGCATTTTATAGACTTAGATCACCAATTGAAATTTTCAAAATGACCACCAAGAGATTGATCTGGCAAAATGTCATAATAACAAGGTTTTGTTCACAATATTTGTTAGAGTTCCAGAAAACAAGTCCTTGTATTGTTGGAAAAAATCATTAAATAAAAGGAAAGATGAAGTGGTACTAACAAAAGGGATGCAAACTGACTAGTGGTATTCATGTGCTAAAGAAGATAATGATACTCAAGAGAATAAAAGAAAACAAAGCATATTCTTGCTAATCATTTGTTGCCAGCTCTTCTCCAGACAATATTGCAAAGGATTCCGAAATGAAAACTACATCAACTTACACTGTAGATTTAATTCACTTCCTTGTCCAGATATCAAAATTAAGAATCAACAGAGTATGTTTCGTATAAATAAAGTCAGTTTAGCAAATTAAGTCGTTTTTAAAATTTCAATGGATCTCAGACAAGAATTATAAATAAGATAAGAGGATAAATCTTTCTATGAATGAAAAATTAAACAAGTAAAAGGTAGCACTGATATTATTAAATGATGATTATATTACCTGCTGCAAGTCTATGCTTGAGACCTTTCAAAACTGTTATGAGGTACACCTGTTAACATTTGCATGGATTTAGGGGTATGGATTTAACAATTGCAGTAGCACAAATGTTACATGTCAAATTTGCAAATGTTTTATTTGTACACAAAGTACCGAGTATGAAAGAGACATGAACAGAGAATAAGCAGGCAAACAGAAGGTTATTGGATCCGTCATTCAAACTTTGGAGCAAAAATTACACAATGGTATCATAAAAGATCGTATATGTGCATCAAATATCAAATGTGGTTGTAAAATAAAGACCAATATTTGCGTCTGTTTATGTTGTGTGCTAATTATGTGTTCAATGACTCTAAAGCCTTTTTTCTGTAATAATGAATTAATTTTAAACTTGTCAGTTAACCCTGGAACATTGTAAGATTATATCAGTTTTCATGAACTAAGTGACAGGCTTGTGTATGTCAGGTTTATGGACTGCAAAGCACTTTACGTTAATTTTAAACTCGTTAGTTCATTTAGGAATATAGTGAGCATATGTCGGCTTTCATAAACTATGGGACAGGCTTGGGTAAGTTACTTACACTCAACCTGATTCTCATAAATAGAAATTCAATGATTGTAATTCCCAAATACAGTTGACTTGATGAATCCCACATACACAGTTCCCTCTTTCTCTAGTCTTTCACAGTTAAAATGTAAACTTTTTATAAAACATAAATAATCAATATAGGAGTTAGATTCACTCACCTCAGCAGTAGAACCATGCAATTCTTTAGCATCAATAACAATGGGAGTCATTTTAAATGATACAGATGGAACAATTCCATATGAAGCGGATTCCTATAAAATTATTACAGCATCATATGATGATCCAGGTTCCTTTAGAAACAACAAGACACAAGATATTGAATACAACTAGTTTCAGCTCCATACTGACCTCAAGTATTGAAAAAGCACGAGGATCGTATTCACCAAATCCCTCCATTAATGAACAGAGGTTTGATCCTCTTGTAGTTCCTGCACTTACTCCTAGGTCCTCAACAATTCTATTTTTCAGAGATGTATCATAAGGGAGTTGCAGGCATCCCAGAATTTGCGACAATATTTCACTTGTAGGTTTTTGACCAGCTTCAATTGTTTCACGAAACACCATTAGGGCCAGTGATGTCCTATAGGGTAAAAACAGCATTAAAAACTTCCACAAAGAAAAAATGAAGACAAGCCTGTGAAAATTAATGGTCATAAAAAAACTGGGAACAGAGATTTACAGACTCCCCTAGTGTTTAGTGTTTTCCTTTGACAGATTTCAATTGCGATAATGGACAAGAATAGGATCATTTCAAACAAAATGTTGTAGAAATGCAATAGTTTCACTATGAAAAGCAGCACTGACTTGCAAAAATTGAAAAAACAAATACGTAAAAGAATGTCTATACACAAATAAATAGTTAAATAAAGCATTGTCTTAAAAAAACTTGTAATAATTAAGTAACGTATACCATTTATTATCAACGTGTGGCCGTCCTGAGTGAAAAGATAAAACAGGCTCACCAACAATGCAAGCCTTCTCAAATCTCCGTAGGCACATCCCTTTCAAAGAAATCAAAGTGCTATCAGGATTTAAAAACCACCGAACTATCAAGGCATAACATATGAATAGAGTTGGGCCACAAGATAACCAAAATCCACAACCTTCTGCTTGAAGTTCCCAGCAAATTAAGAACTAGTCCTATAAATAAAATTCTATACATATCATATGAGCCTAACTTTTTTTATAATTTAGGGGAAGGAATAAGATTTCATCATGATTTCTGTATTTTCTATATGAAACAGCCTTAGAAATATTTCCTGTGCGATTGCACACAATTAAATGACTGAACAAACACAAACTGTGAAAGAATTTGTAAGATCCTATAAAACAATATACTCCTGTCCTACAAGGAGCATTTTCCAACTTTTACTTTTTCTGAAAATATTAATACATTTGTAATACTACTCTTACAAGTTTTGAAAAGGATTAAATTACACAGCTTTAATACGAGTCTATTTTATTCCTTTATATCCTTAAATAAATAGTGAAAAGAAGGCAAATTTATAGGGCCAAAACTTTCTTTATAGAATATGAAATTATAGAATCACGACTTGTCTTGAAGAAGACTAAAGATGAAGGTGCGAGAAAATATGAAATTTTTATGATATGTCCACTGGGGAAAGAAAATATCTTGATATGGTCTTTTTCCCATAAGATCACAACAAGTAGTTTTTTTAAAACTGTGATCACCAACCACTGATATGCTTAATATTAATGAGAAAGGATATGTCCCTCAAAAAAGATAGTTCATTTATGCAAAATATTTTTTTGTTTTTAATTCATCTTAACAAATTTAATTCTAATCAATCTTGAAATATAAGAATTCTTTCATATAATTTACATGTGTCATATTGTACCCGTGGTGTATTAAATATTTGGGCTTTAAAGGTAATAATAGAGAAGAAAAAACGCAAAAAAAGGAAAACTACATATCAATTTTCAATGTATTTGCATTCATCACAGGAAGCGACATTAGTTTTTTTAATAATACACTCCTAATGAGGAAGGTAAAAGTATAAATAGCAGTCATGCAAGAAACTGGTGATTTTCAAAGCAATATCAAAGAAAAAGCTGAGCAATACAGGGCGAGAATTGAAGCTGACAAAATTGAATGAGACTCACCAATTATGCATCGACATATGATGAGATTAGTGACTAAACCATCTTTTTTGGCTTGAGAAAGGAGCATTTGAGCAGCCTCCATATCATCCTTTCTATCAGAGCAGTAAAAATAGGAAATTGGTTGAGAAAGAACCAAAACAAAACATTAATTTAATGATAAAATCCTCTTAGACCACTTACTTCTCACTTGCCACTGTAAGTATCGAGAATGTGATACTGTTTGGGCACAATCCTAATCCTTTCATTTCAAAAAAAACTTCCATAGCCTTATGAAATTGATCTCCATCACCTGTGCATAACTCTTACAATGTTCAAACTCCATTTTCCCCATTAATCAGCTAACTTAAACAATGTAACTGTACAGATTGGGGAAACAGCTATAAAAATGAAAACAAAGTTGGAAGTATCCATAATCAAGCAAAACAAAGGTAGAGAGGGGTGTCACTCATGCCCTTTACCATAAATGCTTTAGGAAAAGAAACGTTAAACAAATTCAGATCATTTGGAATTTATCTTAATTTACACTGTCCTTATCATATCTTAGTAGTTATATCATATTATGGCATTTTGGTTATAGGTTCAGGTAGCAAGTTGTTGAGTTCAGTTACATGTTTTGCTTTCAGTAGTTAGAAGTTCAGTAATATGTATACAAGTGGCTCAGTAACAGTAACGGTGTTAGGCAAATTAGAAATTTCACGATAAAATTACTCTCTGCTTCTCTAGCATTTTCTTTTCATCACTCCATTCTTAGGGGTATTTTAGTGCTTAGCAATCAAAGTTTCCAGTTCGGGTATTTATATGTATCTGTTTAAAGTGCCAGAATATTACTTGGGACTACTCAAGTTTTAGCTAAATCCTCATTTCATTGGCTTCACTAATCGACAATAGTACCCTAAGTCCCATGTCAAGCATAACTCACCTGTTATTAACTGAGAATGAATGAAATGTTAGCCTTAGTTGTCTAGTCATGCGACAAATCTCGTTTTGCCTCTCTTATCTCTCCATCTTCAGATATGTTTACTAAACATATTAACTTAAACTCCCCTGAATTCACAGACCTTCAAATTTGCAGTTATTTTTTAAAAGAAACTACTTTTCCAAGTTATTGAATATTTTTCCGACCAAACATTTAGTGATGAGGCATAAAGAACCTGAATGAATATAACAATCTTAAGGACCAAAGAAAAAAAGTCAAACTTACAAAGTGCAGTCAGCAAAGCATTAATTGTTGAAACTGTCATCGTCAATTTAAGAGATTTAAGATATTCATATAGCTCCAGTGCTTTCTGCCAATTTCCTGCCTGTAACAAGCATTTGCCACTAGTCAGTAGGTGAAGTCAATGCAGGCGGCAAAAAAATTGAAAAAACATAACTTAATATGGAAAACAAACATACACAGTACTTGCATGAGTCACACTTGTACTTCATTATTATTAGTTTCTAGATTCAGGATCCTCAACTAGAGCACAACATCCATATATACTACACTGAAGAAAACATTCTACATCCATACATATATTTCTTCATTAAAATCAATAGTTAGAATGCCAGAAAAACACGGTAATTTTAGGAAACTCATGACTTCATTCCTTTGCCGAGTAGAAAGCCTAATAAAGTCATTAATAAATTTCTTTTTAAATTACTGGTTTTATTTAAAACATAAAAACATCTTTTTATCGTCAGTTTCTAATACATAATTCAAATGCAATCTACTGTCCCATAAATAGACCTTCAATCCATTTCAGTTCCCTTACCTTTCATTATGCTTACTCTAAAAAATCCATATTCCAATTTTTTGAGTCTCATGACTAAAAGTTTGTCCTGGGTTTCATTAATGATGTTTTCATTTTCGTTCACGACAGTCTCGTTTTATGTTTCTTTTCAACTTTAGTTTTATTACTTGACGAGACATACATTACTACAGGCACCCATCAATGAGCTATATGACTTTATTCCAATACGAATTCCTCCTTCACGGGCTTCTTGTAGAACACCAAAGGCAGCATCCAGATCTTTAGCATGGCCAGCAACATCTATTAGTGCACTCAGAAATATCTGCATGATGAGTCAACTTCTGTAAGCAAACAGGAGTATAGAAATGATGAAAAACATACAAGAAACAATTCAAGAAACTACAATACAAATGAAAGTTTTTTTATTATGTTTTATAATATACTGAAACTTAAGATTTTAATAATCCATATCACCAACAAATTAATTTTTTAAAGTACCTCATCTGGGAGGATCCCTTTCTGGGTCATGTCATTGTATACAGCAAGAGCAAATTCCCAATCCCCAGTTTGGCTGCACGAATTAATGGCAATAGTGTAAACTTCTGGACATCCCTTTATGTTATATTTTTGTACCATCTTGTACACTTCTTTTGCTCTTTCAACCTGAAAAGAAAAACAGAAATCAGTTAACATTAAATAGATAAATAGCAAAGTACAATAAAAAGAGTGTGATTGGGGAAGAAAGAAACAGCACCTGACCAGCTTTAGTGCATGCCTTCAACAATGCACCTATAGTTACGTGATCAGGGTCGATGGGCTGAATTTCAGCTGCCATTTCTGCTAAAACATCAAAAGCACGATCTACAGCTCCTGATTGGGCACAAGCAGCTATAAGTGCATTGAATACAACACGATCTGGCTTCACATTCTACTGCATAAAACATCACATCAGCATGTACAATTAAAAACAGGGAGGAGCTCAACTCATACTACAAAGATAATTCTTTAGAAAGACATTTTGCAATAAGTGTACCTTTGACCTCAATATTCCATAAGCACCAAATGCTTTAGCCACTTGCCCAGCTCTAGCACAACCATCAATAAGTGCTCCGTAGGTATGAACGTTAGGTTCCACTCCAGAATTAACCATCTTGTGAAACACCTAGGCATACAGATTAACAATTTTAATAGAGTCATAATTTACAGAAAATTATATTGGATTTAATTAAATCATGCTATGGTGAGTTGAAGGGAGATAATCTACTTCAAACATTAGATCAACTTTCCCACTCTTTGCACAAGTTAATATCAGAGTGGTATAAAGTTTGCAATCAGGTTCCAGTTGAGCATTCTTAAGAAGCTGCAAAACATGGAAAGCCCCTGAAAAATGCACAACAAAACTTCCATGAGCTGAAAAGATAACAAAGAAGGAACTTTTAGAGAGTAACCAGAATATTTACTTTCTGAATCTTGGGAGCTTGCGCACACCGACATAAGCATGTTAAATGTACTCAGCGTTGGATTTGGAATGAGCCTAATGAAATCAAACGCTTCTTTAACTGCCTTACGTTTCTTGCAGATGTTAAAAAACTTGGCATGATAAACCTATAACCAGTAAATAGGCATATAAGAGAAACAAAAAATTGAAGAACTAAATGTCAAGTAAAACCAGAAAGATGCATGTACCTTAGTCATGTCTAACAAACCCTCTGTTTCCATGTGTTTAAGCAATTCTATGCATTCATGTAGCCTAACAAAATCAATGTACTTAGTATAAGCTCCTCAAGCTTAAAAGTAATAGTAAAAGTAGGTCAGATGGGCAACATGATCACGATATAGTTAACAAATAAGAAAGAAGTGAAGGGAGGAGTTTCACCTCGCTGTTTCATTGAAAGCAAATTGGTTTCATGTTTAAAACTCCAACTAGTCTTCTCATAAATGAACTACATTAAGTTTCAGAGTTCATAGGAGCCAGATCAGGTTAGCAAATTACCTCCCAACTTTTAGCAAATTATTATATTCGCTTAGATGCTCTGAAGGAACATTTTTCTGACCATCATGAACCATGATTTGATCGCTTTCCAGATCAATATGCACCTTCATTGAGTGACCATTCTGGGGAAAAACTGCATTATTATTGTAATCCGTGTTTGTCCTTTCCCTGTCTCTTGAAGAGCTTCTGCCTCTGCTCAAGTTTTTACTCACATGTTGCAGAGGGTAGCCATCTTTATGACTGGAAACTTCAGCTGCTCCCTTGACATGTTCTGAATCAATAAAACATGGTTTACATAAAGTTTTCTCTAAATATTGGCTTGTTCATCACGATACTATATAAGGATTTGACTAAAATATCATCATTGAAATCAGGTGCTGATTCATTTTCTTTCATGTAAATTACCTGCATTTTGTAGAGGAATATCCGTGGATAACCCTGTTCCTTTCAGTGTGACATTTCTTGTCACTGAGGACGATCTTTTTTTATTCATAAAAGAAGCACGAGGCGATAATGGCTTTAAACCACTCAGTGGTGTCATAGATCCAGTTGCAGGCTTGTTAACTTCATAAAACATGTAAAGTCCTTCCCTAACGGACTCCCCAAAAAGGACATCACCATTGACAGAACCAAGTTCAATCTTTTCTTTAGTAAGTCCACCAACAGTCGCCAGTGCGTTGTTCACGCGAACAGAAGAAGCAGCATGCTCAGATTCAACACTATTTAAAGACAAGTCGGGATCAGAGTCAACTTTATCTTGACTTTCTTCCACCTGTATAGCCATTTCCTCAGCAAACTCTAGAGGTGGTAACGAACTTGACGAGAAAGCCACAGATAAAAAAGACTCATCCAACACCGTGGAACTATTATTATTACTATTATTCACACCAGAGTCAAGAACAGAAGAAGAAGACTCTGAAGTCTCAGTGGCGAGGGCCACTTCTTGTACCACTGAAGATTTCAAAAACGGGAGGTGGATCTCGTTTTCCTCAAAGACACGGTACTCTTCCCCATGGTGATCCTTCAACTTCCCAATCTCAGTCAAAGTGCTATCCCTTTGAAACTCCGTAAAGCCAAGAATCTCGCCGTCAATGACCTGACTCCCAACGTTAGTTCCTTGAGGCGATAACGCGAAGTTGGCATGCCCCCGTGTCTGCTGCACTAGCGAAAAAGTTATAGAAACAGAAGACATTCAATGAATTCACAATCTAGAAGACTAAATGCGTGTAATGGAAGGTGTGGAGTGAAGAATTATTGGAATAGTGTTGTTGGAAAGTGACCTGGTTAAGAGACTTGTTTTTCTTCTTGGCGAGAGTGAAGTGGAGCCAGGAGACGGCGGATAGAGTGACGACGATGACGAGGACGACGACGGAGTGGGAATGGAGGGAGGCCTTGAAGACGAAGCGCGGGGAGTGGAAGCGGAGGAGACGGAAGTTGCGGCTGGCGGCGCGTTTGTTGGAGGAGCGAAGGGAGAGTGGCGAGGGAGGGGGGCGGAGAGAGTGAGTGGAGGCGAGGAAGTGGGAGCGGAGGGCGGAGAGGGAGGGAGAGCGGGAGGTCAGGGAGAGGGGGCGGTGGCGGTGGAGAGAGAGGTTAACTTCCATGGATGAAGAGAGAGAGTGAAGAAGTGGATTAGCATTTAGCAGTAAGAAGAGGAGAGGAAGTAACACAGCTTGTTTTGAGCAACCAGCGACACCACTTCTTGCTCATCCGATTCTATCTGACGTGGCGCATTTTTGTTTTTCTGTTACGACACCCACAATTGTTTACGCGCTAATAACCTTTCACTGTTTTTCAGACACGCGACAACCTAAATATAACTGTTCAACTAATTTTGTAAGATAATATAATTTTTTTAAAATTTAATTTATTTTTAACATTTGACGTACCTGCTTCTTTATATACTTTGACAAATGTTATGATGTGAATTTGGATGCTAAATTCTGATGCATAAATTGAGTAATTTAAATGTGGATAAATGTTCGCTACAAATCATATTTCATTTTTTGGCATAATAAAATTTGTTCTTATTGTAATAGAAAAAAAATTGCTTGAACTTTGTATAATTTAACTAATTGAACACATATTTTATTTTTAATAACTTTAACTTTGAATGGATCATTTTAATTTTTTAAAAATTTAAAATTTGTAGTGATTTTTTCGTATTAATTATATATTAATAATTTTTCTTAGAAAAATTAAAAGATCAAACACGTTGGATCATATTAATAACTAATAAAGATAAAAAAAAAACTAATAAAATTAAAATTATTCTATTAAAATTGTAATTTTTTGTTATACTGATAAAATATATCAATACTTATTATATCAAGTCTGTTTACCTGTTGTGTATGATTGTTATATTATTTTTAATAATTTTATTTATTTTAAAATATTTAGAGTAGTTTGTTGGTATTTGATTAGATGGTTTCATAATTCACATGTTACCTTAAAACATTGACTAGATTACATTTTTAGTTTTTCATTATTTATTTATAAACATTTGTATTAATTATCTTAAGGAAATATGTATATATAACTGATGAAGATCAAATTAATGGACTAATTTGTTTATAGTCAACTTGTTAAAGTCAGGAATATTGTTTCAAGTGATTAAATATATAAATTAGTATAAGTTTGGATTCATTTATTTAATTATATATGCATAGTTTGTGTCTCTAGTTGTTGTTAGTTAAAATAATCCACTATCTAGTCCATTAAGTGATGCAATGATCATTTCTGTGTTTTTGGTGTACAAATAATGAGTTATAAATAAACTTTAACACAAAAAAAGTTAATTGTTTAAGATCCAAGAATAATGTTTCAGGTACAGTGAATTATTAGATGTTCATTGATCTCCAATTATAACTACTATTTAGCCATCTCATAACTATATTTCATACTAACTTTAATTAGTCATTTTATGAATAAATGTTAATTATATACTTTCTACAATGGTGTAATGAGACCAATTGAATAAAAATATCTTTCATGAAATCATTTATTAAACACACTATATGAAAGAAAGAATTTATGAGAATCATAATAATAGTACAATGCTTAACATTACTTAATCCGACTTACAAAGATACTTAACCTTATTTAGTAGTCTCATTTTTTGATTCCATAAACTCCTTTCTAATCTCCACATGATGTTGGTTATGGTTTAAAATTATTATTTTTGTCTTAATAGAAGAAGATTAGACATCTCTTGACCTCAATCTAGTGCTTATTTGGCAGGATTTAAGATCAAATCACCCAACATCAAAAAAGGACACCCAATCATTGACTAGATCTTATAACAATGAGGGTTGATTGATTGCTTATTATATTCGAAAAAATTATGTCAATTGTGTTAATAATATGAGACATTTGCATAGTTACTGTCCCTTCCCAACCTCTGGTAATTTTTCTCAATTTTAAGAAGTTTTGTACTATTCTTAAATGAATATTTTTTCTATTGGTTGAATTTGTCCTGTGCTGGTTTTATTTGGTTAAAATATTTAAGTGGTGTTTGTGGAAAACTAGAAGAAATGTTATGTTAGTCATATATGGTGTTTATGATTTTTCCTGAATTTTATAATCTCTGTTTTGTATTTTTCCATGAATATAATCTGTACACCGCGAACTTTTTGAGCTTTTAAAATTTATAAATTAGTTTTTGTCATTTATGAAAAGTGAGAAAATAACAATATTATCACCCTGGAATATTATGAGAATGTTTACAAGTGTTTAAATATGTTTTTATTATTATTAAGGAAATTTCTTTTACTATAACAACATGAACAAATAATTAGAAAATTATCTTTTATGCTATTATATACATATTAGAAAAATTATATCCAGTATTATGACTTCTTTTCTCGATATTATCTGATTTTATAGCAGATTCAACAATATATTACTACACATGCCTACTACCACTCCCAATGATAATATGTTGCAGACTCATGGTTTTAATGATTGTATAATATAGTTCATAGACTTTTCCTTTATTGGTAAAAGCCTCTTTGAATTTGAAGAAATATACAGAGTTTATAGCTAAAGTAAGAGAATGCACGAAAGCTAGAATGAAATATAGGCACAAATGTTACAGTTCCTCTGAAAAATGGAGGAGAAACCTATATATATAACCGATGTGGATTATGTGTAAAATAATTTATTTTACTATATTATTATTTTAAAATATTACTTTTATTAAATTTTATAGTATTTTATTTTAATTTATAATTTATATTAAAAATACTTTTATATTAAATTTAAGAAAATTTACAAATTATTTTTTAAATACGCACTAAAAGTTTATTTCATTACATCAATTATAACTCTTACAAACTTTTCACTGTTTTTTTATTTTTTTATAAAATTTGACTTTTATTTTTTATATAACCTTCCAAATTAAATAGTAACAAGACCTTGATATAGGGAAGAATTTGTAGTGAAGCTAACAGCATCTTTGGATTCTGATTCAACTAACATTCATTCTTCGGTTCTGAAAATGTCCTGTGGCATTCGTGAATTGCAACAACTTTAACAGATTGTTTCCAAACATATCTTCCAACAATGTTGTTATATTCTATTTTTGTATCATTTTCAAATTTCTTGATGCTCTAAAAAGACTCCTATTAAATATCTTAATATACACCAGTAAAAAAAATAAGGGGTAAACAATTTTCTAAAAAGTTAAGATTAGTTTTGTAAGTATACAATAAAGAAATAAATTAGCAAAACATACAACATTAAACAACAATAAACGATTAGTAATTAAAAAATGTATTAAAAAGTTAATAGTTAATATCTATTATTACTGGATAAAGAAAAAGAAAAGAAATAAATTAAACTTATTATCAAATTTAAATTTTAAATTGAACTTTCCATTTCAATGGTAGATTTATCACAATTCTAATATTTAGAAATGAGATTAAATTTATTTAAACATTTTGAAGGAAGAATATATTAAAATCGTAATAAATAAAAAAATAAAGTAGATTAAATAACTTTTTTCCTAAAATTAAGGTTACTTTCTACGGATATAATTAAATTGCAAAAAGTCAAAAGTATGTTTAAGTTTCTTTTTACAAAATATATCTTTGATTTATTTATCACCCATTTATTTATGATTAAGGGTGACTTGGATTCATTTTGTTTAAACAACAAATCATTTATTTCCAAATTAAAAAAAAAAAAAAAACATAACAAATTTCTAAAACAAATAATAGGAAATTGGTAAACTTCAACTTTGGGTGCTCAAAGAAGACTTTATCCAACCAAACTATCTCTCTTCAATTCTCTTCTCTTCATTTCTCATAGAAGCCATGCCCATGGATAGGCTTCTATCCTCTTCTCCTCTTCACACCAATCTCAGGCCCTTTACACGATTTCACTCCCCAAGGTTCAATCTTTTCTCCCCAAAACCTTCTTCCTTCACCTCAATTTCTTCCCACCACCATGAAAATGCATCATTTCCGTTGTCCGGTTCTGTCCCAAAAACCCTACCACCCCTTATCTCCTCTCAGCCCATTCCTTCTCAAACATCCACACCCCAATCCCAACCCCTCAATCAGATCACCACTGGGAATGATTCCCAAAAGCCAAAGGTATGTGCTTTATGCTCTTATGATTGCTGTTCAGATCTTGTGTGCATTTCATGCTGTTTGCATCTGATATTGTGCTCATTTTTAATTCAACTGTGACTGGATCTTCTAGAATGTTCTTTTCCTGATTTCAGTCAAAAGCATCTAACCATGTCATTGTTTCATAGGGAATAGGGAATCCGGGAAATTTTATTATTATGCTAAGTGGCAAATTCTGTTAATGTGGTTGATTACGTTACTTTTTTATTTAAAGGGGATAAATTGCTCGCCTTAGAAAATGGGACATTACCAATAAATGAGGAATTTTTTTTATATATGTGTAGGGATACGTTATAATCTGAACGGAGGGTGTTATGTTGCTTGTGTACTCTGTATAAAGCAGTTTTGTTTTGTGAATGATACTTTTTCATCAATTTTCATCAATAGCTCTGTTTTGGTAATACTGTTTGTTTCTAGACTTGAATTGAATCGTAACCAAACTTAGCTTTTTAATCAGATGTTATTACGGGTAAAACGTGATCATTAACTTATTTGTTGAATTGGGTCTAACCTAGTTGAAATTTGGGTATACTTGTAATGTATCACCGAAAGGTATCGCTGAAATGAAATTATTATTATTATTATTATTATTCATTTATCGTGGTATTTTTGGTTACAAGTATTTATTTGGCTTTAAGGTTGCAAGGGTTTATACTATATAGGATTCGATCCACACAGTTGTTGCCTTTTAGATGTTTGAACATTCTAGTGAAGCTTAAAAGTATGATTTGCTATGTTTTTTTCAGGCTATAATAACAGCTCGGACATTTGCAGTACTCGCTGCTCTTGTTTTGCTCTTAATCCAGCCAGCTTTTGCACCGGCAGCTTTTGCCACATTTCAAAATGCTGCCAAGACTGGTGGCCCTGCCGCTGCTGCAGTTGGTGGAAAACTTATCCGCACTGAGCTTCTAAGCAGTGCTTGGACTGGTTTCTTTGCTGGTTGCTTGCACACACTGTCAGGGCCTGATCACCTTGCAGCTTTGGCTCCATTGTCAATAGGGCGATCCCGAATGGAGAGTGCTGCTGTTGGAGCCCTTTGGGGCTGTGGCCATGATGCTGGTCAAGTTATCTTTGGCTTGATATTTTTGCTCCTGAAGGATCGACTTCACATTGAAGTTATCCGAACATGGGGCACTAGAGTGGTTGGCCTTACCCTGCTAGTAATTGGTGGTATGGGGATTAAGGAAGCTTCAGAAGTGTCTACACCATGTGTTGCCTTAGAAAATGGTGAATGTGATGTCAGTGTCTATGAATCGCGGGATAGTAATCCTGTAGGAGGAAAGAAGAAGATTGGTTTTGCTACTTTTGCCACTGGAATAGTTCATGGACTGCAACCAGACGCACTGATGATGGTGTTGCCTGCCCTTGCTCTGCCTTCACGTGTGGCTGGTGCTGCATTTCTCATTATGTTCTTGTTTGGAACTGTTGTTGCAATGGGGAGCTATACGGTGTTTATTGGTTCGTGTAGCGAGGCACTAAAAGATAGAGTACCTAGAATAACTGAGAAACTTACTTGGGCTTCTTCTCTTGTTGCAATAGCCCTTGGATTTGCCATCATCATTAGCCAGTTTTTTGGGTTTAGCCTTTATTAGCACTCTTTTATCAGCCAGGAACCTTTTTTATGAACATCGTTTTGTTGTCAAGAAAAAGTAGGGACGATAGAGAGAAATTTGCTTGTTTGGAGCAAGGTCATTATTTATGCAACATTTGATTTTGATTTTGTCTATTATTTGACTACGCTTGTGGATGTATATATCTCTGGTAGGTTCAATTTTTATGCAGCCAATAACTGTGTAGCTGTTCCATTTGAAGATTTGGATTGATTTTATCAATATTCTGTTTATGCATGTGTATTGTTATGCCTTGGAACTCTTATGCAGTTGTAGTATGTTACAGAGAATTAATACACTTGAGTGCTTCACCAAGTCATATCCAGTGTTAATTTATTCACATAACTAGGAATTTATTCACATATGCAGTGAGTCGTTTTGCTTTTACCTTGTACATAGAATGCAAGAAAATAAACATTTTAAAATCATTCTTTGTTACTTGATAAAATTCATGATAAACTTGTTAAATGATGTTGGAATTTTTTTCCTAAGCAATGAATTGTACCTAACAGGGAAAAATAAGTTGAAAATAGTATATTACTTATCTTTCCAGAGTCCTTACGGATAACTATGGGTATTACTGTAAAGATCCCAGATGGATCTCTTTATGCATCCAAGAATGTAAGTAACAAACAAAATACCGTTTACAAAAGAGAAACAGAAAGCCGCAGTCATCACCCGTTATGCAATTGCAAAACCCAAAAACAAGCGTCCTATCATGCGTAGTCAAATCTTGTGTAATTACTTTGCTAAAGCAATATCCAGTCTAAACTAGATTTTGAGCAGGCAATGAATCTATCACTCGTCGATTCATGGAATAGGTTCGACAGAGACATCAGTGACGAATACCGTAAATTAGCAAAATATATATGAACACGTGACATTGGATCACTTCACACATCAAAAGCATGCACGCACAAGTAGAACAATGTCATCATGCATATCAAATTATGCACGGTATGAATGGTTCAGGTGTTTTACAAATCCTGCAAAGCCCCGTGTCACACTGTAATACGAATTTCCATAAGCATTCAAGAGAGTGTTGCAAACTGGAATAAAAGGTGTTTATTCAGTTTATACACCCCCACCCCATTCCCGCCCTAGAGAGAATATAAAATCACAATCAGCCAATCCTTTTCCTACAAAGGGATTTGAAATTTCACAACTGAACAAATATTTCTGTGTCGCATTGTAACTAACAGTGGGTAAAGAAAAAAAAAAAAAAAAAAAAACACTCAGCTTTGTGCAACAGAATCTTTTTGCTACATGGAAAGGTAAATTCTTTAGTTCAGCATTTTCTATTTCTTTCATTACAAATGTAGAAAACTGAACAATTCAAGCTCAATTACCATCTATGGCAATTCATATTAAACTTTGAGCGCATCACTTGGTACGAGGAGACAAAGGCAAGGGATTCTCGTCGTGGAAGAAACATCACTTCTTATGTTTTTTGTCAATGTCATAAAGCACACACGCATCTGCTGCTGTCTTCATCTGAAATCACAAGGGTATTAGGGCAGATAAATGCAGGACTCAGTTTAATGATCAAGTAAATAATAATCAAAAGCATCAGAAAAAAAACATTAAGAATCAGTTGTTATTCCAAGACTCTCTATATAGCTAACAAGTTGTAAAGAAAACTCCTTTCACTATCAAGTCATGATATTAAGTTAACAAGTTAAGCCAAAGAGTCAATATATTTCACATTGGGGCACCACAGAACCTGCTAGTTACTGAATGTGTTGAATCTTAATCCACAATTTAACAGCCTAAAACAATCCCTCAATTTATCATCAAGATTAATTGATAATTGTGGAAAGCTTCTGCAAATTGAAGTAATGTCACCATCTCTAGTAGAATACAATTTTATAACTGTACTCAATAAAATACAGTACACGAAACTTTGCCCACTTCAAAATAAAAAATTTCTGCATGTAAATTTCTCCTTTTGCTTAGAAAAAGGTTGGCAAACGATAATTAAACCAAAAATAAAAGTAAAATACAAAAGATTTTGAAGATTCAAATTTTTTTACTACTGCGATACTTGCAGGATGAATATCTATATCCCAAAAAAATATGAAGAATTAGTGCCACTAGTTTTGTTGGATTTTGGAATTTCTTTTCTTCTCTGATGTGTTACTCCTTTTAATTTCTTTTTTCTTCATCGTCTTTTCATTATTGACTGGGGTGGTCAAAATCTAAAAATACGAAGGCACCATAAAAAAATGCAGAACAAACATACGAACCTGAATAACATTTATAATTTGTTTGACAGCCCATCCAAATAAACTCGTACCAATTAGGAGAGAAAGTAATGATATCTTTTGCAAATTATTTGATATAACCTGGAAATAGAAACAATTGAGAAATTGTGATGATCACGGTAAATGAAATGTCTTAAATAATTTAACATCAGTAGCTAACACTTACGTCCACTAATTTCTCTGTTTGATTCTCCGCAAGGTAAAACAGGATTAAGTAAATGACCTATAGAATATTAAGGATAAGAATCCAAATAAAAAAATATTTATTAAAGATTTTCCACAGAGATCAAGAAGAGGATATTACACTTACCTCACATGAGACACAACAGTAAGCCATAAACATCCTATTTCCATAGTATGCCCTGAAAAGCCAGTTGCTGCTGTCTTTTACATCTTTATGACTAGCTTTTCCCGTCAAGAAAGTACTGCATGTAATTAAAAAAAAGTCCATATATCACCAAGATTAAACCCAATAATTGCAGAATTATCAATAAAAATTAGGGAAAAAACGCACAGTCAATATACATTACCTGTACATTTGCAGCCAGTGGCTGGCAATGTCTAGAGCAAGCAATGACAAGAAGATAAGGCCGGGCCTTTACACAAGTTCAACCCAAAAGTCAGGTTTACATGCTTAATATTACATTGACTAATGAATTTGAAAGGAAAATATCTTACTTGTACAGTTGGGAAAGGACAACAAGTAGACAAGCAGTGCTAATTCTGGTATCAAGGAAGTTACATTAATTCAAAGCACACAGGAATCGAACAACATAAAGAAGTTCTAACAGCATCCATCATCAGACATCTTTGGTATGCATGCATAGAGAGAGAGCAGAGAATAACCTGTCTGTTACCATGTCCAGCACAGCCCCAAAGGTTGACACTGAATCAAGAAAATAATACAAAATAAAGAATGCTAGGTTAATATATTTGTTTATAATATAGAATAATTGTCTTTTCAAAATAAAAATAGATAATTTAGGGACATAGGTCATTGTCCCAATTCCCCATTTAGGGCAAGCTACAATATGGCATATAGTGGTGCTTACACATTATACCAGTGAAAGATTACTAGCACAATTTGAATCCAAGACCTTTTCACATATGATGTTTGATTATACCGATTAAGCCAACCCTCATTAGCATATATGCCATGTTATCTCTTTATTTTCATGTTCAATATGGTCTACCAAGTGCTTTTTTAAAAAATGTGAAAGTCAAACAGACAACGGAATGCAATCATGGGACAAAACAAACATCCTTAACCCTGGGAGTTAGCACATGATGAAATTTGGTGGACTCTTCAGATTTTCATCTAAATTTGCTATTAAATAACCCTTAGGTAAGTGAAAAATAGTAGAATAATATGTATATTTGTTCATACGGCATCAGCATTAGAATTGTGTGGAAATCAGTATTACCTCAAATTCATAATGTATATACTATGCGTCTCAGAAATATCTAAGGAAATTATAGCTGTGCTGTGATATATAGACATTCCCTCAGTTTGAACTGATTTTCCAGATTTTAAGTTCCAGATGATTTTGAAGGACTCAATAATCGATAAAAGAGTCGGTTAAAAAGAGTTTTACCTATTCTTACACTAAACAGAAAGAAACTAAGGGTACACAAAAATTAACACAGGCCATGTTCAAAAGCTCTAAGGAGTAAACTACAAGGAGTCAAAACACAATTATCCCTCAATTAACTTTTTCTGAAGGTTAGTGAGACGTATGCAAATAAAATGGCATGCATTGTAGACACAGATAAATTATGAGCAAGAATTCTCTTAGTTGAGCATTGACATTATTTATCAATTCAGTAGGAAAACCTTAACAGATAAGCGTATTGTCATCTGACATCAACAAAAAGGTTTATACCTTGATTGAATTTGCGGGCACACCAGCCATCGACAGCATCACAAACAAAGCTGGCAACACAGATTCAGCCAAATTATGTCCACATCCCATAAACATAAATGGTAAGAAAATCAATACAAGAGAAAGTCCATAAAATGATGTCCCACCTCAAAAAATAGAGAAAAGAGAACAATATTTTGTTTGTTAAACATTGGGAGAAGGCAAAACAGTTTAAAAGAACCCGGATGTATCCTGCATCACCATGAACATGGTCAGGGGTTAAGACAGTTAGTATTCATGGAGAACTATGACAAAGAAGTTGAGTAAAATCTCCTGAATGATCCAATAAACAGTGTTACACTAGTTACAATATCAAACATTCATTAGTTTAAAACAACAGCTGCTAACACATGGTATAATAAAATAAAAGATTAACAAAGCCTCATGTTTTCCAAAAAAAATTGTGTCAATGAAAAAAAATGGCCCGGAGAAATTTTCTGTTTCGTTATGTCCAGATGTCCCTAATCAGAGTTGTATCCCATTATTCTTATTAACGCAAGTATTAGAGAACACAATTGTTCCTACAATGTGTTTTTAAGAGCATTGCTGCTACACTACGTAAGTAAAAGTAGAAAGTAAACACCCACCTATTATATTAGGAATGTAAAGGTACACAGACAATTTACTGGATCTTTGTCCTGGTTTCTTGGCCATTGAAACTTCTTTGTATTCTAAAATTTCACTAATGAGTATTGTCAATCAAATATTCACCTGCATGCAAGTAGTTTCCAGTAAGAAATCCATCAAAATCTATGAAGACACGTGCTAAAATGGGTACTCAAATCCCATATCATGCACATATATGGAACAAGCATTAAGTCGCAATCATCTACCTAACCTAACTATACCAAAATAAAAACGGAACAGACAACCAATAATCTGATGGAACCGCAAGTCAAAATCTGATAATGTACTTCTTTAGTATATTCTTGCCTACAGAAACAAGTGAATACCAATTCTCCTTCCCACAATAACAGTTTCAGGTAACATAACCATAGACTCAATTTTAGTGTATTTTGTGGATTCGTTTTACAAAAGTCAAATCACAAATTGATGCCAAATCAAGAAATGTTCTTTTCTGCACCCTTAATTCCAATTGAAAGTCACAAATTCGAAAATTCAGTGCACCGTCCGTGCCCTAACTGGCGTGTCGAAGTGGACGGTTTATCATTGGACACGTTGTCGGTGTGACCGGTGATGCTATCAGTAGCTAGGGCTTAATGATAGGGAATTGAAAGGAATAACGGTATCAACGAGAGAGATAATTATACGATACCGGTGTCTAACAGAATGCGGTGGATTCCGGCGACGGAGGAATTGCGGCTGCCGGTTGCAACGACGGGGATGGATCCAAGCAGGGAACAAACTTGAGGTGGCACTGACTTTGTTTATTTTGAGCAAAACTATGCATACTTCATATTCCTTTTTTCTTTTTCTTTTCACTCTTTATTTATTTTTTATGTAATTATTTTTCCTCTTTAGTAGTTTATCATTATTCTTTCCATATATTTATACTGTCCACCAAAAAAAGAAAGGAACCTAATAAAGAATAAAGTGCATCCATTAAATATTAATTTGACTTGTATGATATTACAATTTATATTAATTTTGGTCTTTAGAAATGTGAGAACTAATCAATTTAGTCAAAAGTTGGATAAATCTTCGAATGTATAAGATATAAACAAATATCTAAATACTATAATATATTGACAAAATAATATTTAACTTAACATTAAATTAATCTCTAAAATCAAATTTTAACAACAAAATATTTTCATAAAACTTCATAACCAATACCTAATTAATAAATTCTTGGCATGTCTATATACTAAACAAGATTCTTTCCTCTTTCAACAACTAGAGTGCATATTAAATTATCATTTATTTTATATTTTATTTGTTATTTCAACTTTACACCTAATTATATGTATAACCTCTTCCAATTCGGAATCAAACAGGCTGTAAAATCTTCTTTCATATGCTACATTCCAAATAAAAAATTACTCCACACTCTCCAAATTATTTTTTTATAATCACATGCAATCTTTGTGAGATAGAAGTTGGGTTCTCCTCTCCCAAATACTCAAAGAATAATCTTTTTTTCACTAATGAAAAGTTAGATCCTTATGACTGGACTTTTTTTTTTTTTTTTTATCAGCCCTTCTGATTGGACTTTTCAATAAGTTTTTGATATAGTTATTTATTATCACTTTTAAATTGTGAAGTATTTAACTTTGAAATTAAATATTAAATAAAAAATTATTTGTGTATTGTATTTTTAATTTATAGTGTAATTAGTAATAAAATTATTTTTCTTTATATTATTTAAAAAAATTGTATTCTTAATTTATATATTAATTACTACTTATTGTATTCAAAAATAAATTTAGAAAAAAAATAAATGAAAGCAAATTCTATATTCAACTTTTTAACTTTTTATTTTGATATTAATTACATGCTTAAATTAATTGTGTTTGAATATTAGAAAACTATATTAAACTTTAAAAAAGGTGATATTAAATACACTTAACTTAATTTTTATTTTTTTAATTAATGCAGTCTTAAGTTAGTTTGACTGAGCCAGAAACTTCAACCTTATCAATGAAGTTATAATATTGTTAGCATTTGAAAGTTTAAAGTTTTAAGTGAATGTATTTTTAGCCTGTTAATTTTATTAAAATTCATTTTAGTTTTATATTTTAAAGTAATAATTTCAATCTTATTTTTAAATAATGATGACTTTTATCTTTACCTTTTCGAATTTCCTGTTAAAAACAAAAGTGTTTGTTAACTGTGACTTTGAGTCTATTTAACAGTATTATTTTTAATTATATACTAAGGTGATTAGTTTAGTAGTATCCGTTCTTTAAGTTAAAATATTATTATCCAAATGATTAGTTAAAATAGTATTCTTACCAAAATCAAATTAAGTTGAGACAATTTGAGTAACCTCGTACATTAACCTCCATGCTGGAGTTTCTTTACAATAAACAAGTTTCATTACAATAAATCTTGAAATAAAAGTTTATTTTATTTTTATCAAGGGTCGTAGGACCCTGTATTACATCAAGTAACAGACCATATCATATCATTATTTAATAACTCTGTACTCAATGTTAGTTGCATTACATCTTTCAACTAAATCTAATTAACTCAAAAATTTCACAACATAAATCTTTATAATTCTATACTAATTAATAAACATTTAGATAATAATTAAAAATATGTGATTGTTAAAACAAATTAGAATTGTATAAAACATAACCATTTAATCAGTATAACCAATTAATAACATTTCTTAGAAATTTTACAACTGAAATTAAAATTTGTTGAATGAAATTTAGCTAAGACCAACTTTTTCCAAGACCTGATCAGTTGGATAAAATTGTTGTTAGTTAATCAATTTTTAACAATTTTTCCTATTTTTTTTTTTTTTTGAGAAATTCTATTAAGTGAAATATAATCTACTTAGCAAAAATATCTATAATTTTCTCTTTCTAAGGCATTTCAAATCCACTAGAGGATTTGAGATCTTTATAACAAATTAGGCAGAAAAAATATTTTGTTAAATTTTGCATAAAACAAAACAATAAAAATCAACATCTTATAACTATATTCATCCCAAACAATGTTTATGTAAGTTAAAAATCATGCAATTTTGTTTAAAATCAAATTCAACCACATTATTTTATTTCATTTCCATCACAAGGCATAACATACAATTACATCTAATTTTCAATTAAGTTATATAATTATTCACATCACTTCAAAATATTGGTTTAAGAACTTTTCAACTGAACCATGTTATGACTATTTCTGTAGCGGACTTACAATAATTAAGTATTACTCATGCATAATACTTTGTACACTTATCAAATGGTATCACAATCCTAAGTAGCAAATTTAATCAAATAAATATCTCAACTCTTTAAATAATTACTTATTTCATAATTTTCAAGCAATTTAATCCATCTAAAACCAAGATAGATTATTCTTCCAAAATATGAAATTTAAGCTTAAAGAAAAAATTCAACTTCTCTTATCTAGATTTTTGTTTCTAATATAAAGAATATTGATTTAAAGAAAAAAAAATTGGATCACTATAAAATAAGTTTTTTTTTATGGTCTTCCATTACATCAAAACACATCAAATTAAATAATAAACACAGAGAAACTCTAAAAAATCTCTAAGCACTGGAAAAAGTATTCCAAACCCTTGCATGCACTGGAAAAAGTATTCCAAACCCTTGCATGCACATACTCTTAAGAAGGACAAAATAATAAAAAACAAAGGGACTTGAACACCAAGTTGCTAACTCAACTCAATTTTGACAATAAAGAAGAGGTGACAAAGTTTTTGGTTGTTGAACTTTAAATGCTTAAAATTACGAGAATGAGAAAGAAAAAGAACTATAGATGATTTGTCAGACATTCTATTTTTACAATGACTTTTCTAAAACATAAAATTATATAATCTCTCTTATCAATTCAAATATACTTGTTTGATTATTTTAATTTTATAAAATATATATATATATATATATATATATATATTATATTTCTTTTATATATAAAAATATAAAACATAGAGGCATATATATTCCCTAATAATAATTGTAAAAAGAAGTCTATCAGTTAGAAAATCTTTAAGTCTAATATTTTATAATTTAAAAAACTATTAAGTCAAAATATGTTACAGGAATTGATTAAAATTTGATTAAGTCCAGTATATAAATTTGTTAAAAAAAATAAATTTTACTTGAATGACATCTTAAAAAAAAGTGTGATCATAATCAATAGTTACCAGGTTTTAAAAGTATTTAACATATTTATTCTGGTAAAAAAACTGAAGGATTGAAATACAAGTTATTTAAAATATTAATCCTACCATAAATATTGTGGAGTTAATTATAATTTTTAATCTTATTTTTAATATTACTTAATGATATAAATTTAGATAGAGAATTCCCATATTCAAAAGTAACATTAAATTGTATTGATCCATTTAATTGTATTAATATTATAGAGAGAAATAGTGTAATGTCAAATTAAAGACTTTTTTATGTTTACTTTTTCAAACTTACTGGTTAAATCTGTTTTCTGATCACATGGTTTAACTTTTTTTTCTTGGTAACTGCTAATCAAATCTAATTTTCTAATATCAAACTGAAATGTCAATATATTTGTTTTCTGTTCACATGGTTTAGCTTAACTTTTCAAACTACTAATCAATCTGATTTGAAAACAAGACAACTTTATTTTACTCAATCTAATAAGAGTTTGATTTTAACCATCTATTCACAAACCAACAATATCAGACATAGCCATCCCTATATGTGCAGACATCATCAGTACAAAAAATATCAATGGTACCTCTAAAAAATGAATAGACTATACCACTCAATGTCCACCATCACCGGCCCAAATTGCAAACCATTTTTCTATGAAAAGTGTTTTCATCACATTTCATAAATCTTAGTGACCAATTAACCATACAATGAAACTAAATTAGGCCTATAAAGTTGTTCCATATCAGATATGTCACAGAAACCATCAGTGTATAGACAAAACAAAAATGACTAATTGACCATTCATGTAAACATTGATTTAAAGCAAATGCTAGACTAAAATATGGTAGAAAGGTGAACATATTATATTTGACAAATTCTCTTGTATTGGTTTTCTAAAAATTAGATCTAAATACATCAAGATCCTAAAAAAATGTAAACCAGACATTTGAATTAAAGCATTGTAACTATAGTTAAGTCTTGAGTCCAGAACCATTGAACTCACTGAAAATGAGTAATGGCCATGTATCTTGACAGATCTATCCATCACAGCTAAGCAATCTATCTGTTCTATTTACTTTTACCTGAAATATCAGCCTAGAAAATCAAAGTCTGTACTCATATCAGCCTAGAAAATCAAAGTCTCAACTCAATGGTAGCCTTCTTTGGTGTTCTGCAAACGGGGCAAGCCTCGAGGGAAGCGTTACAAACTTTGCAGGAAGAAAGGTGCCTGCATGGGAGGAACAGAAAGCACGAGCTCCTAGAATGACAGCTTTTACAAAGCATTACTCCTTCTCTTCTCGTAATCTGTTCAAGTTCATTCACCCCACCACATTCCAAACCTTTCTCTGAAGTTGCTTCTTCTTCCATCTCTTCTATTCCTCCAGTTTCGCCACAACATGACGCTGCATCATTTGCCACTGTCCCATTGTTCAAAAAATTTCCACTTTCTGTCATTTCTTCCAGAGTTTTGTAGAGGGACAATGCCATGTTTTCCTTTTCCTGAGCCAGCATCTGCCATTTGCTGTTTTCTGCCTCTAACTTTCTTAAATACTCTTCTAACTCTACCCTTTTCTTCATGGCTTGTGCAATTTGTTCATCTTTTTTCTTCAGAATATGAACTGAACGAGTTTCTAGATTTTTCAACAATGTCATCACCTGTTGTTTTCCATGCTCTCTTATCATATATCTCAATTTCTCATCCTACCCCATTCAAAAATTAACCATCATAATCTTAACTTAATATCATAAACAAGAATAACAATAAAATAATATAGTTTTACAATGATGATAATATCCAAAGGTCATAAAATTTTGTATTTGTATGAATCCTAACCTCAGATTTGATATACTGATCAATCTCTTCCCATTGTTTCTCATGAATGGCAAAGGCTGGAGAATTCAACACTTTTGAACTACAGGCATGGATATTTGGATCAACAATTCCCGGACTCCCATTGCATAACTCTCCCAAATGCTGTTCTACTAGATTTTGTTGTTGTTGATGATGAAGATGTTTGTGCTGAAAAGTGATGCTGGAGTCCATGAAGCCAGCAGCATAATGACCATTGTTCCAGAATGGAGAAGCAGAATCATTTGGATACCACTGAGCTTGAATAGCCATAATCTCAGCACCAATCTGTCAAACCAAGGCCAATCTTCAAAAGGGTGATAAAAACTTGAGCCTTTTTTCCTTAAATCTCTTCAGTAACGCATGCTGAGATGTTGATATTAGCTGGAAGTTGAAGGTTGAAGGTTCCAAGGGTGAAAATAGTTTTTTGTTTTTTCACACGTTTTCACAGCAGGATTTTCGGCATGAACAGATACATTTGCGTTGTGGTAGTGGTGGCTAGTGGTGGTGTGCAAAGAAACATATACTTATAATAAAACTTGGTTGAATAAAAACAAATTTGCTTGCACAGAAAAAGTAGTAAGGAGAGAAACTTGAGGACAGGAATAAATTAACAGTTGAAGTTTATATCTGATTAAAATAATAGGAACATCAATGAGGGTCAATTAATGGATGGATTTGGATGGATGGATTTGGATTGAGCAGAAAAAGTAACTGAAAAACTTGGAAAGGAAACGAGAGAAAGAAGGTATAAGGAAGGCATAGGGTGTGGTGGAGTCTCTCTTTAGCTTTTTCTTTTTTTAACTTTGTGTTGTTCTTTATTTCTTACCTGTCCTATAAGCATTTAAGAAATAGGTGCAAGATGTGGTAAGCAACAACGTACCACATGCATATTTTGTGACTAAACTATCGGGTCAGAGATATCAGAGGCGTTTGTTCTGCTTTGAATAAATAAAGAAAGGAATTGAATTCGAATTTTGAAGTAGGTGGCAAGTGAGAAAGTTACAGGAACCTGTGAAAGGGTCAGTTTTTATTGAAGAATACTCACAGAGATTTGTCAGTTCTCTGTTTCAAAAGGAATGGATTGAAAGCATGCCATGATTTATTGGTTGGCCAGAAAAAAGTTGGCATATTAACGTTTCATTTTCCTTTGCGTAGTCTTAATCTTAATTCTACGTTACTGTACCCTCTTCCCGAATTCCTAGCTCTCTTTTTTCACATTTGTTTGTTAATATTGCCTCACTTTTCACCATCACAATTTTTAGATTTTTTTTTTCTTTCACATGCTAAAAATATGATGCTCATTTTTCTCAGACAAAAACAATAAAGGATATTAAGAAGTAACAAATTAGAACTAAATCTGAATATAGTTTATAAGTTGCCCCTAGTTTAGATTCTGTGCAGCTGGTTGTTGTATATTTATCAAAATTCTCCACACACTCCTAAATATAAAATTTAATATTTTTAACTAGTTGCTATTTTAATATTAATAAAATATTTTTATTGCTTTTACCTAATTCTAGATGAACATTTAATAACTTTTAACTTTTAGATGGTAGATTTTTGTGATCTAATTTTTTAAATGATAATTATTTTAAAAATATATAGTCATACCTAGAGAGTCACTAGGGGATAATAAAAGGAAAACAAATGTTTTATAAATAAGATAGAAATAGAGATTATTAAATACAAGAGTGAAAATCAAATAGAAAAGAAAATTATTTTTGCATATTATTTGGTTAAAAATGGTTTTTTTATTAGTTATTAGTATTCATTTTTTTATTTTTCATTAATATTTTCACTTATTGTCATTACTTATTTTTATTATTAATATAACTTCATTTTTTGTCATAAGAATAGAGTTTGTTGTAACAAAAGAAAACAACTGAAGTTATTATTAATAATGATAATAGTAAGAAGAATACAATCTGTGAAAAAATAAATAAAAATCAGGTCCTCACCATCCCATAATTAACTTATTAAAGTTGTTTTTAGTAATATGTGTTTGTTGCATGCAATGTGATCAAATTTCAATTTTTTTTTTTATTTTGTGGAGAAATTTGTTTATCCATCAATATCTTTTAAATAATTCGCTTTTGTTCTATCAATATCCATCTAGTTTTATTTTATTTGCTATTATTTCTTACCAAACTAAATGGATTCATAAAGTCTTGAAAAATTCATAATTAGTTTAAAATAATATTTAAAAGTTTACTTGAATGATTTAGTGGATAAGCATGGTAATCAAATTTTGATTAATTAATTAATTAATTTTTTATTATGATTCAAAAGTGTAATGATAATGAGTAATTCGATAATAGTCAAGTCAACGGAAGTTTTCCTGGTGAACATGGAACCAACTCATATATATGATATTCCAGTAATAACATTCATTCTTTGGTAATTAATATTCAAAGCACAACTACAATGTTAGATCTCTGAGTTATCACAATTATTTTATGTATGAAATTGTGCTGGAATAAACAAATAGTCAAAGAATTAATAACTGAATTAAGTTCACACCCAAGTAAATTGTTTGCATTAAAAGAACTAAATTAGTTCTTAGAAAATCAAATTATTATTTTTTAATTTACTTTTTAAAAACTGATCCTACTTGAATTATTCAAAGGAGACTTGATTGTGTTTTATGTTTTTTAAACTAAAAATTTATAACTTTAACATGTTTATTAAAGATAGTTCAAGCAACTGGGATAATTCAAATTATTCAAAGAATTTCAAAGAATTTCAGAGAGTTTCAGAGCAGTTTTATTCAGTTCACTTGACACTCTCAATACAATTTTGAATTATAATCAATGCAAGTAAGTAACACATGAAGCAAATCCCATTAACATAGAATGCCTATTGAGAATATATTCCAAAATAATTTATCAACATTCTCTAAATAATTATGTTTTTTAATCCATTGAGTATAATTTGAGCTACTGAATGGGCATGACAAGGGGTGATGAAGAATGATCTAATATATTATTTACTTATTCCATAGGTACCTCATGACAATCATGAACAAATATTCAAATATTTAATATGTATTTATCACTACCGAATTCTTATTTTAGGGATACAATTCTTTAAATAGATAGATTCATCTTTAACACATGGAGCATATCATATTGACACCAACTGCCTAAAGCTTTAGGAGAATTTCTTATATATAACAATTTATTGAGAATATTTTCTGAAAAAACAATTATCATTATCTAAAGTTGGATATAAAATACATATTAGATTTGGTTCATTATTTTAGTAAGTCTCGTACTCTGTCATTTTGAACTATTTATCTGTCTTATATTAGAGTAAGTTTTAAATATGATCCTCTTATAACATTTAATTTTATCTTATATTAAATGTCTTGAGAATAATTTTTTATTATAGGTGATATGAGGATATTATATAAGAAGTTTTGAATGCATTATTTTTATTATTTTTTAAAATTTTATTTCTTTAATATTTTGTCCCTTCTGTCCTAATATACTTTAATTGTCCTTTAAGAGAAAACTAAAGAAATACAAAGTTTTACATTATCTAATTATTAGAAATTTGAATATTGAAGGATTTATGTCTAGAAAATTCTAAAAACAAATAATATGCACATAGATTGTGGAACTGTTGGATGATAGTAAGAAAACTTAATTATATTAAAATTCACATATCAACACTATATTACACATCTTGGATTAAAGGATAAGGTTCAGCAACTAAATTTAGCAAAACTCACTCTGATATTTCATGCATTTAGAAAACTAATCTCCCACAGCTAAACTAACATTTTCTAAAATATACATAGTTTGACTTTAATTTCCTTATATTTATTTTCAAAATAAAATGACCTAAACTAAAATTTGCAAACAAAACGCTCCCCATTTGAATATTTGAGTGGTGGTTTAGTGGTTGAAAGTGTGTATTCACATACCTTACCGTCCATAAAAAGCAAAAGCAAAAAGGCAAAAAGAATACGTAAGACACATAGAAACTTGTTTGGGAATTAAGAGCCAATCTAGAGAAAGTGATCCAAAATTAAATTTTGACAAGAAAAATACTATGTTAAGGAAATGGATAAATTTATAGAAATGGATGTTAGACATAGTCAAATATCCACATAAGATGGTCACGATATTCTTTTGAAGTTTGGACGTTACATTGGACCTATCTTCTTGGAGACACACATGTAAGCACCTCCATGATCATGACCCACAAAGTTATTGACGTTTCTGGTGGAATCCCAAATCACGGAACATTGATTAAAGTAGTTTATGTGTCAAACCAACACCGTCAATTGACACATGCACGCACACGCACGAAGAAATCTCTTTGTTGGAGGAAAAAGTCATCAACTCTTGTATTCTATTCATTTTTCTTTTATAAACATTAATTTGTTAACCATGATGCATATTCATAGATGAGATGAATTATTGAATTGAAAAGAATATTAAGGTGTGGCGAAGAGTGAGGAAAAATGGTGTGGTGGTGATGGACCCATGTGTTGGCCACCCACATGAACCTTGGGTGGTACTTGACCAAGGGTAAAGCCCTCCCACACATTGTGTGGTTTTTTAAGATATAGTTTTATGGTGCCAATAATAATATTCTTATGGGAGAGACCTTATCTTTCGCTCTCTCTTGTGGGTATTGCCCTTTCATTTGCTTTCTTTAGTTTAACTCATTGAAGACATGGAGATATTCTCATTTGCTAGCCTCATTTCTCGGTTTTGATGCAAAAAGTCTTCGGAGTAACTTCCCAATTACTTATCTTTTGTTTTTTGACATTGAACAAAGCAATGCATATATAAGATGGAACTTGTGCCGTAAAAGTCAGTCCTGCTACCCTAATGCTTTATTGAGATTTTAAATTTTCAATACAAATGGTCAAAAAAAACTTTATTCCTTCAGCTCCTAATTTTTAACTTCTAACACTTAGATTTCACACAATCATTAAAAATAGAGAAATGTCGTGAAATCAGGGTAATCCTTTGTAGTGTGATTCTGTTCTATCTACCATGCATTATTATTATTAGTCAGCTCCTATACAGTGGTCACGTTGCCCTGAAGGTAAATTAATATAAGCATAACATCATTTCAAGTTGAAATGACAAGTCAACAACACAACTTTTAGCTAACAAGTCCCAATTTGTAAGTCACAGTAGCATTAATTTTATTGAAATTCATCAATAAAAATAACAACTTATAGTCACTCACTTTTGTTGCATGTAAACATGCAAAAAGTCAAATAAACATTAATACTATTGGATCTTTTCATAAAACTTCTCCACTCTCTATCAAGCATACCTAACTTAGGTTTTTAATACCTCATGAGGGGTTTAAGAATGTGGTCGGTTAATTAGCATATTTGGTAATTTAGAAATACAAAGTATCATCTGAGAAATACTATTACTATGATTATGTGATTGAGGTATTGTCCTTTATCTATAACTGGTGGACAAGGGGAGACATCACCAGTTAAGCACCGAACCTACTCATCACGTAACAGATTTGTTCTCATCAAAGCTTTGTCGTATTACATGTACTCCATTAACCATTTAATTTTTGTTAGGTTTTGGGTGATATCAAAGATTTGACTTGGATGGATTAAAGCAGATGCTTCAAAATGCTTTAGGATAATCACAGGACCACCTCCACACTGCATAAAAGTTCCCGTGTGGGATTGGGCAATTATAAATTGCGTGTACTTTCGTTCACGTTTACAACAAAATCACAGTCTGTTCTATCGGTGGAATCAATTTATTTGGTTTAAGTTTAAAAACTACATAAATCATTTAAAAGAAAAAAAAAACTCAGACTTCTTCCATCACTGTCATGTACATATATATACCTAATCACTTTCGGCATTACCAAATATAGATATTATATTTTATCTGAACAAAAATGACCAGAGGCTGCAAATTATATTATCTTTACTGATATGCATGTAACATCATTATCTAGTATTAATGTAAGTAACTGATATACTGTATTTTAATATTTAGGTTACTGGACAGTACTTAGCTATTAGCTAGGTTCATTAGCTGACAGCTTAATCTACTGCAGCAGACGATTGAAAGAGGAAAAAGATAGATGATTGAACAAGTATATATTTTTTTGGTCGGTTAACAAATCTGGTTCATAATAAAACTAAACTAAATCTGTTACCTTATACTGATGCAAATTTCTGATGTCATGATATTTAACATCTAGATGATAAAAAAATTAACCATGATTAATATAAACTGTTCTTCAATCATATCACATTTTTTTCTGATCAAATCTTCATGAATAAACAAACTAAGCGCGGCACACATGTTCTTGAAGGATTGTGATATATATATATATATATATATATGATCATATGGTTTGAATTCTAATATATATTCTTTCTACATTGGAGACCGACACACGCAAATCATGTGAAGTAGGAAATTGTCTTTTTGTGGGGGAAGGACACATCCCAATCTCAGTCCCAATCCCAATCCCAATCCCAATCCCATGCATGCTTTACTTGCATGTACCTGTTGTTCTATGAGGTCGCTTTTCTGTGCCCCATAACAGTGAAAGAAAGCGGTAAGAGGAGAACTTTTTTTTGAGTGGTTCTCGTGCAACTTTGACTACACCGCAATTGCAACATTGCATGCACTGGTTGAGTGAGTCAGAAAAGCATGTGTAGAAAGCTGGAAGCGGATATATATGGATGATTGATTCAGTCTTTGGAGTTTGAACCAATGTTTCTATCCCCTGTAGCCCTAGCTACCTAATTCCTTTTTACCTTTTCGGTCTCAGATAGATAGACAGATATAATGTAGCTTTTCTTTTAAGAAAATCTGCAGAGTGTTTTTGTTTGTGTAATTAACCCTATTGTTTTGTTTTGTTTCGTTTCTCATTGACGCATTGTTTCCTCCAAATTAAGTTGGAGCAGGGCTACTTTCTCTTTCACTTTTTTGCTCCAGATTCAAAGTGTGGAACTAAAGCAGAAAAAGGACTTTGCATCCAACATAGATGAGATTGGAAGTTCATATAAAATTATCAAAATTATGAAAATAAGCATATCATTAATAATTGTCCTTGTCCCATAAGTCATGGAACCAGGGGACAAAGGAACGGTACCGACTTTGACCATATGCCAATCACTTTTACTAAATTCACTTCTTTCTAATTAAGCTTAAAGAAACTGATATATATCTGCACCAAATCAAGACTCTTATCTTATCTACCCAATCAAGATGATGTAAGAATGTGTAATGTATACATATATCATATTCGAGGACCTTCAACTTACTTTATCTTGATAATTTTGGTTTCTTATCCCCTTTGTCTGTTTCTCAAAGTATTTTCTCATCCAAGTTTACCACTAAAGTTGGTTCTACTTAAATGCAACATCAATATTTTTTAAAATACGTTTTTTTTTTTCTCATTTGAGAACCAAGAAGTAGAAGGTGGTACTTTTGATTAGTATCGTCTAAACAGAATTTATTTTATCAATACTTTTGAAAAGGCGATATTTAAACTTATACCATGTTATAATATAATATTTTTGTATCAAATTCAAATAATTAATACTTTGTCTCAAATTTATGTTGATAAATTTTCTGAAGTTCAGGATAAGACCGAGGGTATACTAATCTACACATACCATTATCTAAAAAACAAGTGTTGAACTTGTAACTAAACAGCCCAATTTACTGTATAATGGGCTTGAGTATAATATCTCTTGGCAATTACTTCCTGCATCCCATCAAATATATGAATGGACATTCATATCTTTATTGTGAAAGACAAAAGGGTTTAAGATGTTGGGGGAGATACTGCAGATTTGTTGTTTGGAAATAAAGAAGTAAGTGTTTGAGTTTTGATTTAAATAATGTATATAAAAAATGTTGGGGTAATTGTTTTGATTTGTTAGTGCATAATGACTTAGAGTGGATTGGGGTGGTTGTGGGTGGAGTATTGGTTGTTATTGTTTGTTATTGTTGTGAATTTTGGATAGTGACGGGTTTAGGCGCACAAAGTGATGTTTTTTTTATTTTGATTTTACTTTACGTAAATCCTTTTTGGGAAAATTTCGGAAAATGATTATTGAAATTTTTTTTTAAATTTTTGTTTATTTTGGAAAACTTTTTCTGGAATATATTTCTAAAAAATGTTTTCTGGACTACAAATTTGACTTCTGAAAAACGATTTACATTTCGGAAAATGTTTTTCTAAAATACATTTTTGAATTTTGGAAAATGTTTTTCCAACCTGCTTTTTCACCTCAAAATTCATTTCAGAAAATAAAATCCAGAAATAATTTTTACACCTTAAATATACCCGGAATACCATTTTCGAAAGCTATTTTTACATCTCCAAAAATAATTTTGGTATTATGAAAAAGTGATGGGGTGCAGAAAGCAGATGAGAGGATGCAGGAAGCAATTGTCATATCTCCTCGCAAATCCTTCCTGTGTTCGGAGTAATCAAATTGAGGCCCACTAACATGGGCTTAAATCAAAAGAAAGGTTAATTAAGATAGTTCATATGAGCACCCCCTCACTGCTGTTTAAACTCCCAACAAATAGGTATTATTTGTCTCGCTGTTCACAATAGAAACTTATTTTCTGTTTGTGCATACAAACCCCATGCAATAAGAATTTTTTTTTATGCATTTAAAAACTTGTTTTCATGGTATTAGAAACCGAAACAATAATTGGCTGTGTAATTGGTAAAGGTAATTTATAATTTGACATGTATTTATACTTGCTTTTATTTGTTCCTTTGCCATAGACTAGTAATGTTTGCTAACCAAAATAAAAAATAAAGTTTAAGACGACTCTATAATATGAACATACAGTTATCACTGATAATGACAACTCAAGGGATAACCTTTATTTTATAAAAGTAAAAGCATGTGTCTACATTAGGCCTCACACACCACATGTATCCCATGATGACAGACAAATTTTGATATCATTGTTTAATAAACAACTGTCTTAATCTTATTGCATTTGGCCAAGAGACATAATCACATAGTAGACCTTAGCTCAATAATCCAAAAAGAAATGGATAATTCAATAGAAACATGGACCAACAGATAGATTGGTCCCTCAAACTTTTGTTTATTTTGTTTGGGTGTTGAGTATTTGTACACATAACAACATAAATTTAGTCTTATGTTCACATTACCAATTGATAGAATAAGAATGTAATACGTTAAGCAAAATAAATTAATAAATTGTCTGGTCCTTAACTTTAGTCATCTCACCGAATCTAATTCCTGACGTTTACTTTGTTAATTCATTTTTTATCTTGACATCCAAAAATTCCCATACAGCATTATATAGAAACATTTAATGTTAACGATGTGCATGAACGTTTGAAGTATTGTTTGAAGTATTGGTTGCACATGGACGACAAGCATATAGAACTATGTGTCCATAAAATTTATCAACCAAACAGTGATGGGCTAGCTGCAGATTTATTAATTCTAGAGTTATTTTTATGTTTTATTTTGATCTCAAATTAAAACTACTCAATATAGCAGATGTGTTTTATTGAGAAACTTTGATTTAGTCATGTCCCAAGCAAGTGACCATATTTGTCCTTTTAAAAAAAAAACAACTTTGCTTTTTTACTTAATTGAAAGAGTGAAGACAGAAATTAAGATTTGCCCTTTAGTTTTTATTTTTCTCTCATTAGGGAGAATGCAAAAGTCCATCCATTTATTTTATTTCTTACTTTACACCTATTTCTTTTGGCTCGTCATTTCTCTTCACAACTACTAAAAGAATCAAACAAAATTCTTTTAAAAAAAACTTATTGGTTTATCTTGCGTTTTTGTAAAGTTATATATTAATGGTTAAAAACATTATTCTAACACGTTATCATGTAATTTCAACTAAAAAAAATAATTATCAAAATCATATTGAACATGTATTTCCCATCACAACCAATTGAGAGCAAGAGAATCTGTTGAAATACCAAAACCTTGGAAAACACTAACAATGAGTTAAGTCTGGGGACATCACCCTGAACACGCGGAAATACATATTAAACAATTAACAAACACAGTCTGCTAGGTCAATATTCAATTAATCAGATGCTGTAGTGTGTGGACCAGTCATGTGGAGCTAAGTAGGTAAATTTCTCAGCTAAAATTAGAATAAAACAGATAACTCTGCAGAAACATTTATTTCCATTTGCAAATAATAGAGCTGAAAGTCTTAAATGAAAGAGATAGCATGGTTACCCATATTACTCATTACTTCTCCAGACCCACACTTCAGTCCAACCACATTGCCACTATTTTCTCGCTTTCCATCGACTGATTGATGGACACATGTATCTGTCTGTCCATTAACAATAGGACACGTGGCAAAAAGACAAAACCAACCGACTAGGAGAGTTAGTTTTATGTCGGCGGTTTATATTTCTTAGGAGCTTGTCACCTTCGCAGAACGTTCTACTGTTTCGGATATTTACTAGGTCATGGCCATGGCTATAAATAACAGTGTAAGGAGTAACAGAAGAGGCAAACAGAAATAGTAGCACAAGAGAAGATATAGTAGCAAGAAATGGGTGCTCTGGATCACATCTCTGAGCTCTTTGACTGCTCCCACGCCAGCTCCAAACTCAAGAAGAAGCGCAAACAATTCCAGGTAAAACACTCACATCATATCACGTAACATCATATCGATTTGCAGTGAAAATATTGATTTTTTGTTGCGTGTATCAGACGGTGGAGGTGAAAGTGAAGATGGACTGTGAAGGGTGCGAGAGGAAGGTGAAGAAATCGGTGAAGGGAATGAAAGGGGTGACGCAGGTGGAGGTGGATCGCAAGGCCAGTAAGGTCACTGTTTCCGGCTATGTTGAACCCTCCAAGGTTGTGTCTCGCATCTCTCACCGCACCGGAAAGAGAGCGGAGCTATGGCCTTACGTCCCCTACGACGTCGTTGCACACCCTTATGCGCCCGGTGTCTACGACAAGAAAGCGCCCTCTGGGTACGTGCGAAACGCCGACGTGGACCCTAGTCTGTCTAACCTCGCACGTGCCAGCTCCACCGAGGTTAAGTACACCACCGCCTTCAGCGACGACAACCCCGCCGCATGTGTCGTTATGTGATGTTCATAACTGTCTTTTGTTACTCTTCTTGTATCATAGCAGCAAAGGAAAAGACACAAGTAAAATAGGTCACCTTAAAACGCTTTTGTTACAATGTATGCATCCTTAGAGTGATGTTCGTCTTTTTTTTTTTTTTTTTTTTTTTTTTGTATTTTTTTTTTTTTTTTTTTTTTTCATAATGTTGTGTTCAAAAAATTGTAATATAATTTTATGTGAATCTGTTTCAATTTAATGCGAACAATCTAGTGCTGTATTGATTTTGTCTGAAAAATTAATTGCCTATTTATGGGAGTGTACTGGTTTGATTTGTATATAAACGCGTTTCTTTTTTCATACAGAAAGTGGTCGGGTGGCAAACTATAATATAAAAAAGAAATAAGAAAAATGCTGTCTTATTGTATTTAAGAAAGATCAGACTCATATCTGTAATTAATGCTTCGAAAAAAAGATTGATATTTTTTTGGATTATGTTGAAAAACAATATATGCAATCATACACGTGGTAATTGAAAGTTGTGGGTCGAAACTTTATGAATTTGAATTTAAAGATTTTGATTAATAAACACCGTTTGAAAAGTCGTTATAATTTTTACTAAGATTATCTTGAGAAATTGATAAATTAGTTCTGTAAACAACTAATTTCTTACATATTGATGTGTGATTATTACTTACACTTTAGGTTTTCGTACTTGTCCTAAACCTTTTTTTTTTTTTTTTTGTGACGGTGGGAGTGGTGAATGATCCAGAATCTATATAGGAGTCGTATTCTGCTCTGTTTGTTTCTGGATTTATCTTCTTCCAGAAAAGACCCTATAACATTACATTTCAATCCAAATTGAACTGTGAGTGATACTCATCTAGAAAATTCGGAACACCATTCATTGTGTTCCCCTTATAGTGAGATTCCTAAAATGAATTTAGTATAAATGAAAATCTTTTAATAATATTGACTGAAGTTTTTAATATAAAAAAATTAATTTAATAAAATTTATAGTGTTAGGTTTGGTGATTTATTCAAACTTTTATATTCAGTTTTTCGAACTTTAAAATGGGCTTGCGGGAGTTGTGTAGCCCAGCCCAAGCCCAAGCCCATCTTAACTGTAGAGGTGGACTATTTAAAGGCCTGTTTCCCTCCAACAGTGGCATTGGCGCGCGAGGGTTTGAAGTTTTGGCGCAGAAAAAAATGGCGGATGATTTCGATGAAGTTGAAGCCGAACTAGAAGAAGAGTTCTCCGTTTGGAAGAAGAACACTCCTTTGTTGTACGATTTGTTCATTTCTCAGCCTCTGCAATGGCCCTCTCTCACCGTTCACTGGGTTCCTTCCGCTCCCCAATCCCACTCCCACCCTTCCTTCAATGTCCACAAGCTCCTCCTTGGCACTCACACTGCCCTGGGCGAACCCAATTTCCTCATTCTCGCCGACGCATTCCTCCCTGCCGACACCTCACAACCCATCGTCGCCGCCGACTCTAACGACCCGTTTCTCCCCAAGGTTTGTTTTTTCTCTGACCCGTCTTTTTGCACTGTTACCTTGTGGGCACCAACTGTTCGATGAAATTCATCAGTTTTATTGCTTGTTGTTTTTTGGTAGGTACAAATTTCCAAAAGGATTGCTGTTGATGGGGAGGTGAATCGAGCGCGTTGTATGCCGCAGAACCCTGATATTGTTGCTGCAAAGACATCTAGTTCCGAGGTTTATGTGTTCGATTGCAACAAGCAGCGGGTGACCGAGTTTGCCCCTGATTTGAGGTTAAGGGGTCATGATAAAGAGGGCTATGGTTTGTCTTGGAGCCCTTTTAAGAGTGGGTACCTTTTGAGTGGTTCGCATGACCATAAGGTTTGCTTGTGGGATGTGCCTGCTGCTTCCCAAGAGAGTGTGCTTGATGCAGTTCATGTTTACAAGGTAATGCTGCGAATTATTGATGACAACTGTTTTTATTTGCTAGGTTGCCTGTCACTTTGATGATTGAATTGGACTTTTGATTGTCTTGTCAGGGTCATGAGAATGTGGTTGAACATGTGTCCTGGAGTACGAAGGATGAGAATATATTTGGATCTTCTGGAGATGACTGTAAATTGGTCATTTGGGACTTACGGACTAACAAACCCCAACATTCAGTCAAACCACATGAAAAAGAGGTAATATGCTTGCTTGGTAATCCTTGCAGAGTCTCCAGTTCATCAAGTGTGAAAAATTATTTTGATATGCTTTCGAGATCAGCACTGTGACTTGTCAGTCAGATCATTGTTTCTCTGTGCAGGCAGAAGTTGCACTGCTGTACGCTAGATCGTTAGGATTGTTTAGTTTCGACATTTGCATAGGTCAAAACTTATTATGAATTACAGAGGGTTCCTAAGAAAGGAAAAAGGTGGACGATAGTGCTGTCTGTTTTTTTTTTGGTTTGTTTTTGTGGGTAAGGGGTTTCTGTGAAGAAATGATTGGGGTGAGAACTGAGAAGAGATATACTTGCTATTTTAAAGGTCGCCAAAGTCAAGAAGTCATGGATTTAACTGAACGGCATTTGTACTAAGAGCCTGAGGTTATAAGAATCACCACATTAGGGTTGTGTGTATAGGTATTAGGGACATTTCTAAAAGCTGCTGGTTTTTTTTGGACAGTTGTAGCACACTGTTTTTTGTGCAGTATGTTTATGTTCCTTTTTTTGTTGTTTAATTGTCATCATTGTGTTAAAATGAATTATGGTCCCAAAGTATCTAATCGTTTGACTCTTGTTGCTCTCTTAAACCGAATATTATTTGTTTGTAACTTGTATCTGTTTTCTTTTTGAATCAGGTTAACTTTCTTTCATTCAGTCCAAATAATGAATGGATTTTGGCTACAGCATCTTCAGATACAACTGTTGGTCTCTTTGATACTCGGAAGTTGGCAATTCCACTACATGTTCTAAGTAGCCACACGTACGTCATTTGTCTATCATGCTGTGTGTTTTCGTTAATACTACACCTAATATACTATTAACATCTTAGTAAAAAATAAAAAATGGCTTGATCCATAGGTGAAATAATTGTTTTTTGTTGATATAATTTCAATATGATAACGGATTAGTCGTTAATTTAGCGGGTTCGCATGTTGTTTTACTCATTGGTTTTTGTTTTTCATGTGCATAGCGATGAAGTATTCCAGGTTGAGTGGGATCCTCATCACGAGGCTGTGTTGGCATCATCTGGCGGTGACAGACGGCTGATGGTTTGGGACCTTAACAGGTAAGGGCAGAGTGCTTTGTTTCTTTCTCTTCACTGACATATGTTGCAATAGTCGGTCTAATATGAAGCAATTTGCTCAAGTTTACAAAATCAAGAATTGCCTGGTTAATTTTTGAATTGATGCTAGGGTTAAATGATGATTTTGAACTGGAAATATATAAACCTACTCAACCATGTCTCTTAAAACCAAAAGGATCGGTTATATTGAATTGTGTGAAGCCTTTATTTACAAGAATGAAACAATGCAATGCAAATTGAGTGCATACATTAAATTAGTAAGTAACAAATAAAACAGTGGAATAATAAAAGGACATAAGTTTAGAAGTGTTTTTTTAGTTCCTTTTGATTTAACAACGTTAGTTCTTTCTTTTTACACAAACTTATCATTTTCATTTAGGGAAACTGGTGAAAGAAAAGTGAAAAATAGAAAAAAGTAATAAATCGTTGAATCACTTGATTCATAATGATATTACGAAATTGTCTTGATACACTATGAATTATAAGAAGATTCAAAGTCACTAGTTTCATCCTATGATACAGATCCATTAGTAAGCATCACATATCCAATCCATTAGCTCTTCTAATTGCTACGATTAGCGTAATTTGGTTGCAAACAGCGAACTTTTATAAAGGCATAATAATTACAAGCATGAGTTTAAATGTTCCCTTTTCACTTTACTTTCATGTTGGCTCAGGGTCGGAGATGAGCAGATAGAGGGAGATGGTGAGGGTGGCCCTCCTGAACTACTCTTCTCTCACGGGGGTCACAAAGGGAAAATATCAGATTTTTCATGGAACATAAATCAGCCATGGGTTATCACAAGTGTAGCTGAAGACAATTCTTTCCATGTGTGGCAAATGGCAGAGAGCATTTACAATGATGGAGACGATGACAACATGTGGACGGCCAATGATTAACTAACCAGCATATGATCAAATGCTTTCTTGCTTTAACGGAATCGCCTGTCGGTTTTTTGTGAATGTCCTAAAACACTGATGACAACATAGTATCTTTGTCAAACCTGAATTCCCGGAAGCGCGTATAAAAATGCTCCATGATAATTCGTCGGGTTTTGCACGTGGTGTAATTTTGTTGGTGAAATTACGAGGATGTGTAAACATTTTATTTTAGGACGTGTAACTTTTTATTTAATTTTATTTACTGAAATGGGTGAAGTTGTAATTTTAAAACAAAATTGCACCAAAAAACTTAATTCCTGCGCACTCATGTCATTACTTTCGCGCTTGGACATTGCATAATTTTCTATACAACAAACTAGATCAACGAAGTTTTATGGGTACAGTAGAAAAATGGTACTGGCGTTGCTTTTCCACGTGTTGTAGCATTATAGCCCTGTTTTCCTTTTTGAAAAGGAAAAAGCTACACCAACCTTAATTTTGTGAAACTTTTCAGGGAGAGGATTGCAATATATATTCTTACCTTTTTTTTTTAGAGAAAACCTTTTTGTCATAATCCTATCATGCACTTCAAAAACAATTAATAATGGAATAACTCTAACGTAGACTTACATACACTTTAGAAAATAAATTAAAAGTAATTAAAACGTCTACAGAAACGAAGAACACTGAACTTTTTTTTTTGAGAACTGATATCACAACTCACCGGAAGTAGAAACAAGTTTAATATTAACAGACGAATAAGTCGCTTTCATCATATTACTTAAATTTAACACAAACAAATTTTGTTCTTTACTTAGTCTTGAAATCCTGATATATGCATTATGTAATACGTTGAACGAGAAACTAATGCCAGGTTATTCTTACAAATTTTGTCCAGAAATGACAATCGAATCGAAGTAGAGGATACAATGATGTAATGTTATTATTAATCATCTCATGCCGAAAATAGGATCACAAAGGGCCTTTTTAATTACCAAAATCTAGTGAAGACTTGTTCTCTAAGTGCAGAAAGGCAGATATGCTTCCCATCATTGAATCGGCTACAGCTACTTGCGTTCTCAAATACAAAACAAGTCACTTGAATGTCTTAACTTGTAGAAGACAAGCCCACATGCAAAATCTTCAGTTAGAGGACTACAGTTCCTTCTGGATACATATTAGGCAACCCTTGTCCAGTACAAATGCTAAACACAGAAGTCAACCTCTCATATTATTAAGATAAACAAAAAAGGAAAAAGAACAACGCCGGCAACCAAAACAGCCAATTTACTATTTCACCCACGCAAGATTTTATATTACACAAAGTGACATTGGTGTCTCACCTGTCCACAGCACTAAGTACCGAAAGATGAAACACACCCCATCTGCCCTAAGTTCTGTAATCCAGCAAGGAAAAACTTGCGAATTTAGAATCGCCACTAAAAGTCCTCTTATTGTTAAACAAAGCAACATATACTCACATACTGACAGATGTAAAAGTGACTGAGCATAGAAACATTTATGATGTCAATTTTACTAGTTCCATGCATAAAAAAAAAAACACGAAAACTAATTGCGCAGAGAACAACCAAATCTCTCAGCCATAAGCTATGCTGTCTACGGATCAACTATAACACTTTTAGAAGAAACATTGATTTATGTCGAATCTTCCATAGTAGAACACCCATTCGAACCACGATAATGCAGCAGAGGGTCAAAAAGAGAGAATGATTTTAAAAAATGACTTGACGGATAGCTGATGCTGCAACTGGTAACGAGATATTGGAAGGAGATATTACCATGGCAAGGATGAAAACCACCATTCTATTAAGTCTTCAACTAGCTGTTGCTGCACGAGATCCCCCTGAAAATAAACATCGAAGTTATCATACTGCACTCGAGAATTCATTGAGAAACGGGATAAACATATTCAAATAACAAAACTGAAAAAGAAAATCTAGTTTCAACACTCTTGGCAGGGTCTAAAAATGTTCAATAAAATAATCTGGTATTTTGAATCTTTTAACTTCAGTTGCTTAATCTTCCGGATGGAGATGTAGTCATACATGGCTTCATTTGCTAAGTCATGCGTACTATGGGCGAATTTTAGTTAACTTACAACATCTTACAAGATCTCTAATACTTAGTAAATAGTAGTAATTACCCTTGCAAAACCTGGTACTATCATAGAAGCTAACTATAATCCTATGCAAAATTTAGCAATCAAATTTCAGCCCTAAATATGAGTACAACAAGGAATCTTAGCAAACAAAGACAATACCAGATAAAAACAAAAATTTGTTCCGGATTGACCATCTGAAATCAGAATTCCCAACAATTCATGACCCACAGAAAAAAAAAATGCAGTAGATCACATTGCAAAGCAAGTTTATTTCCCTAAAGCTCAAATCTCAATACTCTTTCTTCCATTTTCTCAAATCTCGATGATTTTCTATGCTAATAGACCATACCATCAATCAGCAATTAAAATATAAAAATAAACACAAATTAAGCAACAAATCAAACATTTCACCCTAGAATAAGACAGTGCATGTGACGCAGTCCCACCTTTTCTTTTTGACGCAGAAGAATTTACATTAGACCCTGCCTGTCCAGCTCCACATGCACGAAGCTCCTTGAGCCCCAAGTTCTGGTTTGCTAGACACTGCAGGTTCTCAAACTCACAACCACCAAACTCTTCCCCATTTAACGACACATTCTCCACGATCCTCCCATCGGGGTTAAGGCAGTACACCCTATCATCACACTGCATGTTGCAAGGGTTCATCACATAAGAACCAGGCACGTTAACCACCGGAGGGTTCGCATTCGGCGATTTCTGATACGGAAAGGACCCAATTTCCCCTTCAATCCTGCCCCTTATGTCCACCAGCAAGCACTTCAGCCTCGCGATTTCAGCTTCCAAAGCAGCCTGGCTCTGCAACTTCTTCATCAAATGCTGGTTCAGAGCCCTCAATTTCACAACCTCGTCCTCCAGCGAGGCCGCGCGAGCCTTCTTCTTCTCCCGATACTTTCGCACCGCTTCTTTGTTCCCAAGGGGCCGCTTCTTCGACTTCTTCTCCGCGGACTCCGCAGTGTCGTCGGTGGCCACCTGCTCCTCCGCAGGTGCAGGCACGATTTTGGTGTGCACGTGGTAGCACGTGTGAGTGTGCGAAAAATCGGGCCCGGGAGGGTTGCACGTGTGCGTGTGTGTGCACGCGTGCGTGTCCTTGAGAAGCTCGTCGAAGAAACTGTCCATGGAACCACTGCTCGGAAGCTCCCCCAAGTTCGGACTCGAAAACACTTCCTGCGTCGAGAAATCGAGCTCGCCGTCGTCCATTTGAACGGAAATCCCCAAATCAGACCTAATCAAACAAATGTGCTATTTCAATTGAATTGAACTGAACTTCGAATTGAACGATTAAATCGAATTGTGTGGAAACCCTAACAGGATTTGGGAACAGAAATAAAAAATCAAAAATGGACGTACCAGGAAGAAGCGATAGCTTCACAGATTCCACCCTCCACTTTTTGTTTGTTGCTTCTCTCTCTCTCTCTCTCTCTCTCTCTCTGCAATTTCAATGGCTTCAAATTTATACCTATTACCCTGCCACTGTAAATTCTGATTCTTAGAACAATTAATAATTGGTGCAGTGCAATCAATACCTGTCTCTTCGTATCTCTCTCTTCCCAAACTTTTTTCAGATTATTCGCTCATAAATAATATTCAGTACATTTCCACCTTTTTTATTTTTTTCCTAATTTCATTTTTTCTCAATTTATACCGTTAAAAAATTAATGTTTTTATGGCGATGAAAATATAATAATCAATCAACTTAGTCAAATGTTTTTAAAATAATCAAACACATAAAGCAAAATACAATCACAAATAAACTCACTATTGTTAGTACAAATCGAGATGAAATTGACGTATTCCAAAATTAATTTTGAGACCTATTTTTAGATTCCTTCTTAAGATTTATTTCTTTATACGAGACAGAAGGAATCTTATGATCTTATGAGAACGTGATTAAGTAAAACTTTTTCTGTTTAGTTTTTATTCTTTGTTTTAATCACACCATTTCAAACTTAATCTCAACCTTGGACAAAAGTAATCTAGGTTACTATAATTTAATCGACATAAGATTCTTACCTATTATGACCTTGTAGCCCACTAACATTTATTCGTTTTCCACTAACATATAACTTTATTTTAATTAATAATAATACGTGACTTGTTCATTGCACACAAGTCTTCACATGTGTTAATTCCACACACGCTAACCATGCCATGACCTATGACCATTTAATTTTGATTTTCTTTTGTTTCTATAAATTAGTTTTTAGACAATAAGAATAGGAAAATAAGATAAAACAGTAATAAATTAAAATTGGAAATTGAAAAAATGAAAACATGAGAAATATGACTTTAGCATATTTTTTTCTTTTACTCTCGCTTTCAATCCTTTTTCAAATACAGTGGGCAGAATATCATAATGGCATTATTAGTACTAGACGAAAATACATGCCCATTGATTTCACCTAAAAATTATTGACTTTTAAGTTTTGTTGATGTTTTAATTTATTTTAATCATATGTAATTTTATATCGACTTTTTTTTATTTCCTCATTTTAATTAAATTCCTAAATTATTTTTTCGGTAGAGAAATAATTTGTTCTCATCAACATTTTTTTTCTTATCGTTGTTTTCAAATTTTTACTAATTCAAAGATTAATGGTTGAAGTGGATATGATTTTTCAAAGACAATGATCCATCGTTGATCTTTGGAGTTTCTGGTAGTAATTTAAGAGTTTTGCGTATAATGAAAATGAAACTAAAAAAAGAAATAAGAATATGTGTATTGGACTAACCTCAGTGAAAATATTTTCAAGAAAAATTAGAATGAGCTGACTATTAAGATATAGTAATAGTAAAACATAATTAACGTAGTTATATCATCCTACTAAAAAGTATATAACATTAAATTTATTCTTAAACAAAGAGAAATTAAATCTTGATTGGTTAGCAGTGGGAGATTAATTTGTTTTTGTATTCTTGGTCGTTCTCATATTCTTATATTGTTCGTTGAAATTTCAAACACAATAATCATATTATATAAGTTACAGTTTGGCTGAAATTTATATTTTTTTTATGAACTATGGTCGGTTTGTCTCAAAACATATATAACGGAGTAAGCGAAATAATCATCAATTGCATATTTCAATCATTGCCTAATATTTCTCCATAAAACCAAAATTTAGTACATTATTGTCGGGAAAAAATTTAAAACAAAATTGCCATTCTACATCTATAAACCACCTCATCAAGGGTGCTGATCCTTTGTGTTCTGTGTAACTGTACATGCATAAACCAATGACAAAGACAAGAGTTAGGAACTTAGGATTCAACAAAACTAATTAAAACTTGATGACCTGCTCCATTGTTCTTTCAAGTGCTCACTATAGCTAAGCTCAGTGCTAGTTTGTGACGTATTCTCTTCATCCACACCAAGTAAAGCAAGACTCAGGTGTAATTCGGTACTTGAACTTGGATACACTTCATCGTCAATGTTTTCTCCATTTTCTGAATCCTCATTCCCATGAGAGTTCAACAAATATTCAACTTTCTCATCGTCTTTTAGGATCTTCAGTATCTGTACACCACAAAGTTTAAGATCTAATGTGTATTTTTTCCAAGAGCATGATATCCTGATAACTAAAAACTAATACATGTCCTCGATGAAAAATCGAATCTAGCCATTTTTATAAGGTGAATTGGTTCGGTCTTTTTTCAAAATGAATGTTTTTTAAGCTCATTTAGTTCAATTATCCCTGTCATACTAATGCACAGTTCAATTTAAGAAATCAGAATGAAGAACTTTATAATAACAGTTTAGTTAATTAAATCATTTTTATGAAGTGATTCGGTTCAAAAAAAGCTTGTCTTTTTTTCACACCTCTGTTGGAAATGTGATTTTCATTAGAACATGAAGACTTCAGTGTGTCACTTGGTATTACCTGATTCATTTTAGGACGAAGTCGAGCAGCTCGTGTGATGCATAAAGATGCTGTCGTAACCATTCTTTGCAATTGGACCTCATCGTATTTCCCTTCTAAATCTGGGTCCAATAACCCTTTAATGTCCCCACTATCAATTATTGGTTTTGCCTGAAAATGAAATCATTGTTTATGATTCTTATATGCTGTATCAAACAAAGATTTATACTTAGTGACGCTATTTTCACAAGCTCTGTGTAATATCGTTTATCTTCTTTTATGCTTCTCTTTCCATTCTTACACTTTTTTATATGATTAAGAGAAGTTAAAATTCATTATTGTAAATGGGGTTAGGTCTTACCCACACGACCAAGCTCTCCTGTCCTTTGCAAGCTGCTGAGCTGATTGGTTCCCTTCCTGATATTAGTTCAAGTAGAACTACACCGAAGGCATAAACATCTATCTTGTCACTGACCTTTCCATACATGAAGTATTCAGGAGCAAGATAACCAAATGTTCCTACTACATCTTCGGTCAAAAAGGATGAAGTTGTTGGTCCCCATATTGCAAGTCCGAAATCACATAACTGCATCAAGGACAATCATGGGTGACAATGAATTTCTCACAAAATGTTACTTCATTTGAATACTAATAGTACTACATGTTCTTTTCAATAGTAATAGTCTCAAAACTTTTGATTACCTGAGGTTCAAACCTTTGGGAAAGAAGAATGTTAGAAGACTTGACATCTCTATGTATAACAGGCTTCAAAGCTTCCCTGTGTAGGTAATCAAGGGCCTCAGCGATCCTAACTGCCACATTAAATCTCATTTCCCATGACAATTTGCTCTTTCCTATATCCATTTCCAAATTCATATCAGCATCATTTACATCTTCCAACAATTGAAATGATGGATGAAAAGTAAAACAAAAAATAGATAGAAACTTTACCATGCAGATTTTCCTCTAAGCTGCCCTCGGGCAAATAATCATAAACGGAGATTAAAGTGTTGTTCTCTGTGCAAATACCAAGTAGAGGGGTAATGTTTTTGTGCCTCAATGAGGATATTATTTCCACCTCAAGGGCAAAATCTTTCCAGGCTTCTTTTGATGACTGCAATACTTTTACTGCCACAGGCTTTCCATCAGGGAGGACTCCTTTGTACACACGATTGCTCCCTCCTTTCCCAACCAAGTTTTCTGCAATGGAATACAAAGTTATATAACTATATCATATTTATTTACAAACAAAAGAAATCGTAACAGTTAGTATTGTAAGCATTAGTGGTCCAACCTGAAGAAAATTGTCTAGTGCAAGACTGCAGAACTTCAAGGCTGAAGCATTTGCAGTCGATTGAATTTACGCGTAGCATCTCCTCTAGGCCATTTGGTAGCTCAACAGATGGAGCTGAAGAAAATTTGGAGCTCTCATCATCTATATCGCTGATGCTCCTTTCAAATGGATTTTCCTCAGAGGAAGAAGACCAGGGACTTTTATTCGGTGAACGATCTGGTAAGGTCATTACCCATTGTACTACTGACATATCCCTTTCATGATGGGGTTGTGAAGTTCCTGAGTTGGCTCCTCGGAGTAGAGGCCACCCAAGCTTCTTCTCAGCTGAATCACCTGCAAACATGGATATTGACCTTGTCTTACACTTTTCTAATCCGGTAAATGCTTCTTCCTTCAATTCTAAGGAATTTTTGGCTTCTGATTTCTCAATCTCCACGGTGGAGTCACCACATGTAGACTGGTTTACTTTGTCACTCGAGTTTTTCCCTATGGTTGTTAAGCTTGGTCTTGGATCCATTATAAGACCACCTGCCACAAGAGGAAACAATCTTCATTCTATTTCGCTTTTGTCACCGACTTATGAGATAAAAACTATAGTTTCATCTATGAAATAAAGTAATTGGAACACATGTATGAACCTGGTTGTTGTTCGTTGGTGCAACTCCTATAGACAATCCTTGAGCCTTGGATGGCTAGAACATTGGTGGTAGGTGGTAGTCGTTTGGCGCAATATTTAGCTAACCCAGCTCGACCCCTGCAATTGAAATCTGTTTTAGTCTTTTAACCAATCAGAGGAGACAAATGAAGTCAGATAAACTAAACTCATAACAAGAAATATCACAGATTTTATTTTCTTCTCTAAGCTCCACATACCCTACCACTAGAGCCAGACCATCATGCTTTTTTGCTTCTCTAATAAGAATGTTCCGAACGGATTTCCCATAGAATATTTGACCACTGAGATCCACCTGAAATCAAATTATGCCCGTCAATGAAATCTATGACATTTACCAACAACGTGAAAGAAAGGAAAAAAAAACAAAAACAAGTACAGAAAAGTCTATGTATATGTACCTTCTTAACACCACATAGCCCTTCATAAACTTCTAAATAGTCATCTATCAGAGTATTGCATTCAGAAACATGGTCTGCATTAAATTAACTTTTTCAACAACTACAAGCGTGGAAAACAAATACATAGGAGTGGAAGCTTTGAAGTCTTTTACCTGGGTTTTTAACAACATGAACTGCTACAACACAATCCCCTGGTTCAGCAACTTTAACAAGTGCCCAGTTGAGAAGCTGTCTACTATGGTCATCAATTCTAATCCCAACCAAAACAAACCTCTTTTCGACTGCCATTGCCTTTACATCAATCACCTCACCTTCGCTGTTGAGTGAACCATCTCATCCTCTGCAAAACAGAGCAGCTGTTACTTTCATGGTTGGGACTTCAACCTAATGATCAAACCCTGGCACACCACCATATACCACAGTTGAATATTAAATAGCAGCACCTATTGACAAAGACGGCGTTCCATTAAAAAAATATTTAAACCTATGGCAAGAGAAGAGGGAGGGAAGAAGAAGAATGAAACATTAAAAATCACATGACTCAGAAATAATATAATATCCTCGTAAAACAAGACCATGGCATTAAAAATATGTCGGATAAAACAAAAAAATGTGTACCTAAATGTTGTTGTAAGCAGCCATGTATTTTAACTGAATTACCAACTTCAACTAAAATTACAAAGATGAGTGAATATGCATTTGGGTATTGTGGAAGAATGGAATGAAAGAACACACATGCAGAAAATTTAGATGTGGAAAAAAGTGTGTGTTCTTGAATCAAAAGGGTTGATAAAATTGGAAGGAAGTAGTAGAAGAGTCAGAGGGTTGTGTTGGTAAGGAAAAAACAATGATGCGAAAAACACGGATAGAAGGTTGTGTTTAACGAAATGATGATATATGCACCTGAAAAATTTTAGTCCTGACAAGGATTTTTCGCGGGAAACCCTTAATATCCGCTTCTGTTACTTGGTCCGATGAAGATGAAACATTGTTTCACGATTATTGCGCCCAACGCCACCGTGTCGCTTCCAATAAATTTTCACACGGTACCAAACCAAATGTACGATGAACTAGAATACAATCAAATGTATTTTACAGAACAAAAGTTAAATACTTTTCAACATTTAAAATCATAAACCTTAAGTAATCGGTTTTAGTTATGATGCAAAAGAAAAAAAAAATTCAACACGTACATTAATTATATTTTAAAAGCTATTAATTATATTCTGAAACATTCCTAAAACAAAATGAAGAATACAATTTTTAGTATTATCAAATGCATTTACGCAACAAGAATGAAATACTTTTCAAGATTTAGAATCATAAAGCTTAATAATCAGTTTTATTTATGATGTAAAAAAAATCAACACGGACATTAATTGTATTTTAAAAGCTATTAATTATATTCTGAAACATTCCTAAAACAACGTGAAGTATTCAATTCTTAGTATTATCCCGTTTTTGTATTTTTAATGTAACAAACAAAAATCAAAGAAGAGTTTATTTTCATATTTTAAAAAAATAAAAAAAAGTATTATCATAACCTTAAATATAGTCTAAAAAAAAGCTACTTTCTATTTTTTTATATAATATTCTCAAGTTGAATCTATTACGAAAAGGATATTGTAGATAAAACTATAGAAAAAGATGGTTACATCCTTAGTTAAAGAGAAACTTTATAAATTAATTTAAGATATTTTGTGTTCGTAAAGACTTTACAAAACTATAAATAATTACAAAAGAAAATATGTACATAACATATTCATCCTAAAAGATAACAAAATAAACTATTTATATATTAAGTAATAAAGGGTAATAATAATAATAATTACAATTTAAATCATAAACACGTGTATAAGCGATTTAAATTCTTAATTATTCAACATTTATGAACTTACCGATCTGCGTACATAAAATAATATTTTATAATATATATATATATATATATTTTTTTTTTTTTTTGATGTTTTGTTGGAAGATGTATGTTATAATACAGACTAACACACTTGAGTTGTTGAAAGATCCCTATGTTTGTAATTATTTTCTCTAAATGTGAAATATATTATTTTCTCACTTTCCCTTCACTTTGATGTTTTCTCACTTAATACACATGTTGGAATAGTTCATGTATATAAGATTTGTGATTTCATACTATAATCATTCTAACATTTAAATCAATATAATATCATTCAATTAGATATCATCCTATCTAATCATATATCATTTAAATCATAATTATTCTATATTTTTCATGCATGTCCACAGACACTTTTTCAATATTTTGAATTATATATAACATTATATATACGATAAAACAAAATTGGTAACTGAAATTGAATCTAGTGAACAAAATTAAATCATAAATTTCATCTAATGGCTCTAAGATTTTCTAAGAAAATATATAAAAAAAAGACAAAAGTTGTTACCTATTTAATCTTACACAAATTAATTATGATTAGTTTTTAATCATCAAACATATTATAATAAAAAAAATGAAGGATGCTGTTTTTTCACAAACAACACATATTTATTATTAGAGACAATATTGTCTGAATAGAGTAGTACTAACATGAACCGATTATATATATAATTACTATTTAAAATAAAACACTAAATTACAGAATATAGTATAAAAATAAATCAACAAGGCCAAGATACTTTATTTGTGAAATCATAATTTTATCAATAGAGAATCTAGAAAAGGAATGTGATATTTTTGTTTAAAAGGAGAAAAAATGTCATTATATTAATAATGAATATTATAAAAAGAACTAGAGTATTTCATCAAAAGATAATACCTAAATACATTTATTTCTATAACCAAAATACTCAAATAAAAAAATAAAAATATTCCATTATATTTTCTGAGGACTTACTTGAGAACTAGGATGAGTTAACAGGAATACCTAATCATCACTTCTTCTCATGACATAATTGCTAACAAAGATGATTGTGCCTACAAAATCCATTTTGTCTCCTTCACTTTCTTTAGAATCTTAAAAAATCGATTGGTTAACCGCTCCATATGAAACCCTAATTTGCGTAAAGAAAATATCTTAAATAAAAAAACCATAAACCCTTACAATAATAATAATAATAATAATAATAATAATAATAATAATAATAATAATAAGTAATAAATTTTATTACTTCAATTTTTGTGTTAAGAAATGTTGGGTAACTCTCTCAAACATATCACAAACTCTCCAAAGTTTCATTTCCATTATTAATATTATAAAATATTATTTAGTGATGTTAAATTATTTTGTAGACTTTGTAATGTAAGATATAAGATTTTCCATTGTGTTATTTATTTTTTATTTTAATAGTGTATATGTCATTTTAAGTAATTCTATAGGTCTCCAGCAGTATATTTTCTCTACCAGTATTTGAAAAAGAGTTTAAAATATATATATATATATATATATATATATATATATATATATATATTATAGTTATATAGATTTTTAAAATTTATGTAAAAAAACTCATTTTCTTATCAAGATTTCAATTTTTTATTTTGTATATAATGTTGTAAGTAATATATATTGTGTTTAAGATTAATTATAATTTACCACTAAGTATCATCCGTATTTTTTGTGTGTAAAATTTTATATTCGAGCAGCTTTTACACTTGACTGTTAAAAAATGTACCACATTTAAGGTATGGAAAATTACAAAAAAGCACGTCTCAACTATGTATATCTAAATCTGACTTACATTATGTAGGTAATATTGAATGAATTATGTTTCAATTTTTTAAGAAAAAATATTTTTTAACATAAGAGCATTTTATTATATTTTTTAATAGGTTAAACTTTTTAGCAAAAGGAGAAACCAAAAATAAGTTAACTTATTCTAATTTGATTAATTATTTATTTTTTCATATACATCAAATGCTTAGGTTAAAGTGATTAAAATAAAAAGCTTTTTTTTATATATAAAACGGAAGAATTTGTTATACATACAATAGACAAATCAATTAATTTAATAGTTTAATTTCAATATGCTACCAATCAATCAGAAATTATTTTATGTTAATTATCACAAAACTTAAGAATCATGATCATACAAAAATCTAAGCATGATTCACTCCACACACGATGGATTGATCAATTTGTGTGGCTGTCATATTCGCTTATAAGTATATTTATCCAAAATGACGCAGATTATATAAATCTCGAACAGTTTTAGACGTTAGAATTCCGATAGCCCACGTTTTCTATTGAAATTTTTGACACTGTTCTCTTTTCACCACCTCACAGTGTTCCCCTCAGAAGAATAATATAGCAGCCCTAACTCAAGAACAATGAACAACACGTAGTATACTTTAATAGTTGCTTAAGCAGGTGAAATTGAACTTGACAATGAAACCAAAGTTGAACACGTTAAAATTCTGATTCTTCAATAGGCCCCACAAATTCAAAGTCTAAAGCATAACCTTTCAACTTTCAACCTCAGTACATGTCACATATGTTTTGTCGTGAGGCGAGGTTGTTCTTTGGTGAGAAATGGGCTGACAAATCCTCTGCCTTATCTCTTATTAGGTACAACAGAAATTGGTATGGTCTGGTTTGGTTTGTTCTAACTGGACTTTCACCTTTTCTTTTTCTTTTTTTCTGTCCATTTCTGTGTCATAATTAACTTGTCATTTCCTCTTCATAACAACCAAAAAGAAAAAGCTTTCTTCACTTTAATCGATTAAATATCAGCTAATAAATACAATATATAGCAATAAGTCGAAAAGAAAACGAATTTAATAACGGGAAAGAGAAAGCAGAAGTCAAAACATTTTAACAGTTTTTGAATGAGAGGGATGTTTGGTAAAAGTTAGAGGTGTAAACTGTATTACAAGAAAGGAAAAACTATTATATTTCTGAATTCGTTTTGTTAAACATATAGAATCATTAAAACTATTATTTTTGGCCTTTTAATTTAGTGTATTAGTGGCTTTGATGTTTATAGTTTTCATTGCAAAATTTTTTAGTTCATAGATTTTTTAAAAATTGTACTTTTTATGGTTTTAATTATTTTGTATATTTTATTCTGTATTAAACATTTGAATAATGAACGTTTATAACTTTATTATTTATGTAATATTATTTATTAAACTGTTTCACTTTTACAAATTAAAATAATTAGTAGTTATATGCTTTTGTGGATTTATGCACCACGTGTTAAAAATTCAATAACAAGTTAACTATTTTTATGAGAAAGAAATATAAAAACTACAACTACTCATTATTAAATTAAAGAAACCAAAGTTTTAAAAGCCAATACAAAATCATCTACTATAATTTATGAAAGGAAAATTATTATATTTTTTTGACAAGATGCATGACCAACTGAAACGATTCTTGGACCAAACAAATTAGAAAGAATGAGCAAGGTCCTTCCTCCTTGCTTTAAAAATTAAAATCAAATCCATATTCTTTCCCTTTCTGCTTACTTTAATTAATTTACCTTTGATTAGATTATTTTCTTGGCAACTACTTTATTAGGTCAACTATAATATAAAGTTCATACGATAAGATTTTATTTTACTTTATCTGGACAACATTTACTCTATATAATTTTTAAGATTTTGTTTGCAACTTTTGCTTTAATATGCACGAATTTTTTTTTTTTTATTGAGAATTTACATCTTTCAAAAATTAAAAAATAATTCTTATTACTCACAGTCTTAAACTTTATATTACAAAAACATGTTTTAATGGTGTGTTTTGTAAGACTCAGGTTAAACTTATAATAGTGACTATAACTTCTCATTGGAAATGTCTTTAGAGTAAAAACTGATATTGTTCTTCCAATTCTCTTCTCTTATCATTCTTCTTTCTAATATCCAAAACATACGAGGTCAAACACCATTTCTCTCTTATCCAATTTAAGGCTATAAAGATATTAAACTTGGCAGCTTTCTTAAGGAAGTTTATTTTCAACGGTTTCTCTTAAAATTTTTATCTTTTTCTCTGAAAAATTTCCTGCATACGGTTTGGTGGGAAAAATATGGTTTTATGAATTTGAGCTTATTTTTAGAATTTCATGAGTAGGAATTGGGGCTTTTGAAATAAAGGAAACTCTTTTTGATGTTGTAGCTCATCCTCGTCTTTTAATCTTTGTTCCCTTGAGCTATAAGAAAATCAACTAAGGAAAACTGACTCAAATTTATATTTCAATTTAGATTTTAAATGATATTTTTTGTATAGGGATGATACTCGTGTAATGAAGGTGTAGATCAAATTGTGAGACTTTTGGAAAGAGTTCAACACTAGAACTCAATTTTGGCTTTCGAATATGTTTTTGGCTTTTGTTGAAACTTGTAGTTTGGAAACTTAGAATGTTATGATATAAGGAAAATTGTAATGGTTAGAAAATGTACTTTGATATGTACTTAAGACATTTAATTTAAATGTTCATTTTTTAGTGAATCTTGATCAATTTAATATTAGTTAACTCGATGTTTCCCTCCTATATTCTAAAATGCCAATTCTTTTTTACGTGGATTTAGATTAAGATTTTTAGTGTAAGTTTTACTTTGTTTTAATAAAACACGAGGCAACATTTTTTTTCTTTGGATTGACTATTGGAATGTGAAATGTAATGGTGGAGTAAGGGGAATTTGTCCATCTTTGCAAATTTTAAACTTCAGATTTTTTGATATTCGAATTATAGCCCCCTTAGTAAAAATTTACTAAAAAGAGAAATTGGTTAATTTTTATTAAATTTTGCTTTAATGAAAATGAAAATCCTACTTATTAAAATTCCATTGAAGAGAAATTCGTTAAATTTTTGGAGAATTTCACTTAGCGAGATAATTTTGTTTAAAGAAATTCATCTCACTAAAATGGAGATGTCTCTTTATCTAATTAGTTTTTATGTTAAAAAATTTATGTAACTTTAACTTTAATATTTAACATTAGTAAAAATAAGGTTATCTGTAAAATTCTAATGCTTTAAACATGTTGGTTTATATATATAACTATGGAATGTGATGAATACATGTCTTATTTTTTTTAACGAGATAAGAATTATTAATATAATTGGTGTGAGAGATAGGGAGATATTTTAGTCTTGAATAAGTATAATGTATGATAGAAATGTTAAAATTCACTTATCGTCTAAATCATATAAATAAAGGTATATGAAAAATTAATAAATTTTATCTATTTTAGGAATGAGTGTGCGAGAAGCTACTTCGATATATTTTGGTTACCAATTTGACTTAAAATTAGAGACAATTTAATTGTTAATATACCTTTAACAATAACTCATATACAATTATTAACTCATAATGTTCAAATTCAAATATTTCTTTTAAGATTTTATTAGACAATAAATATACTTCTAAATGACACATTTATGTAATATTTTGATATTAATTTTTTGAGAATTTTTTTGTTAAGTTACCCTTTCATATGTGTCTTGGTCTTAGAGTGTGATGATCATAGTTTAATATAAAACCAAATGAGAATTTAGGTTTTAGATTTACAATAGATAAAATATATAGCCATTGTAATGGTTTTTGAAATACTTTATTTATAGATTTCATACACCCACATTCATTTTATTTTGTTCTCTCTCTCTCTCTCTCACACACATATATATATAGATATATAAAAGGATGGTTTGATTACAAATTGTAATAGGCATACAATTTAGAGCCCTTCTTTAAAATGAATTTAGAAAAAAAATAGTTGTCGCTAATACAATGTACTTATTAAATTGGTAAAACGTAGCAATCAATCGAGGAAAAAAAAGTAGAAGTTTGCATTTGAATAAAAAAATTAGGGAGGTCGAATGGAAAGAAAGAAGATGGAAGCAGTTCAGGCCTGATAATGGTGAGGGTTTTGGCAGCATCACATATGAGAAAGGTGCTGTGGCATACCCAACTGCATCTTTGTAACGATGCAAGAGAATTATTTGGTCCAAGAATATGATGGTGTAAGCCTTATTCTTTATGCAATAACGCCAACCATAACCATACCATCAAATCCTGTCATTGGGACATTCCATGTACCTTTACGTGCTTGACATGCCATCACTAATGTCTAATTTCGAATTTCATTTGCGTGCTAATAATCTTTGCCCTTAAAGATGCTCATATAGCATGTTGCATTTTTTTTAAATGGAACATTGTCTATCAGAAAATTAATCGCATATATCCTGCAATAATTGCTACTATTTAAATATAATACATGCATCATTTGAAATATAATATAATGTTAAGGGTCATGTTAAGATGATTACTAGCACAGGCAGTATGGTATGGAGGAGTAATTTACTGGTGTAGCAGACACTCTAAACAAACACTAAGCTTGATTTTTGTCAGACAGAAGTCCAATTGTTGAATATAATTCAGAACATGTTTCTTTTTTCAACCATAGATCATATCATTGAATTTAGCCAACCATAATTTCAAGCCAAAATATAATCCAAATTAAGGGTCAAGAGTCTTGTCAGAACAAGCTTGAGTGGTATTAGTTTTTTAGATTACCAATAGCATGATACTGTGCTGATTGGGTACTTACTGAAACTTGAATTAAGTATAGGGATGAATATTTCTTACCATGGCAAGCAAGTGGATTTTGTGAAAAATGTGGAACCTTTGTTTCTTGACATAAGGAAGTAGAGTAGACAAGAATTTAGCATTGGTAGATTTTCAATGGGAATATATAAAAAAGCTCCAAATTAGAGTAGCATTTATTCATAGAGAGCAAAGCTCCAATCACAAAGGTAGAGCCTTTGGGAACAATTCTCATATGTATACAAGTTGTTCAATAATACTCAAACTTCACGGTCATGTTTATATATTAATGAATAATAATACTATAAAAGAGAAGGTTTTTGAAGAGCAAAAAGATAATTCCAAAACGTATTGGAGGAGGCAAGAGGTCAGAGATATTTAGCCCATGGCATACTTCTGGGTCCAGCTTCTAGCAGTGGACTCATACTTGACTTTATCAGTCTTGCACATGTGAGCAATTTCAGGCATCAAAGGGTCATCAGGATTTGGATCCGTTAGCAGAGAACAAATAGAGAGCAGCACCTGCATCATGATTTTTGACAACCAGTCAGCATTTACTACAAACAGAAACAAAGTAATAATGACATCAATGAGTAAAGGTCCCCCAAATGACCTTTGATATGGTGAGAGCAGGACTCCATTGCTCTTTTAGTATGTCCAGGCAAATATTGCCATTGCTGTTAATGTTGGGATGGAACACCTTGGTCCTGAATGCCACCTGTAAAATAGTTTTTGATACATCAATCAGATCTAGCGCTTCACAGTAAATACCAGTTACTAGAATTCTAAACTGAAGACAAATATGATTTTGTTAATGATTTTGCTACTATATGGCTGCTTATGTGTGTATTGCTCTAGAAAAACAGATGTTCCACCTTCAAATATGTCAAAGGAAGAGACTCTTTGCATATCCATAGTCATTTGTAAATGAAAGTTTAGCTGAAATAAAGAGAATTGGTGTCAGAAACAGGAGTAACAGTTTTTGGTGTATACCTTGGGAGGTTTGAAGGGATAATCAGGAGGGAAATGGATGATGACGAGGAAAACGCCACCAGCATAAGGACTGTCATTTGGACCAATGATGGTTGCTTGCCAGTTGAACATGTCCTCGCCCACAGGCCCTGAAATCCGCCATAACAAGCATGTCACACTACACTGCAGTATGGTTGCAGCTAATAACACAATTCAACTTTCATTCAACCTCCTTACCTGCACTGCATGAAGTTGGTGGATCTCTCTGTAAGTCCTTCAACTCCTTCAGTATTCTCTTGGATGCCATTCACGTGATTTTAGAATCGTAGAAGAGAAGGAAGCCAAAATGATTAGAACACTACAAGAAACAAAGCATGTTGCAGGCTATTTAAGGGCTAGAGAAGGGAGATTGAACAGAATCAAGAGTTCCATTCACCAACAGAAGTGGGCACAGTATATATTCCTCACGAAAAAAAAGATAAGATTCTAATATCATTCAACTTCTAGACGCGGGAGAAATGAATGAACCAAATCTGTTTGCCACATTACATAGTATTTTGCAACCTCCTGCTGTCAATCTAATCATCGTTGGAAGAAGGGTTCACACCATAAGATTCTTCCTTAAGGTATTATATCAAAGCTAAACGTTGAATCTACAGAGACATAATTATAGTTTAGTTTACTATTTGTGAATTAAGAAAAGCCAGACAACTCTTCTGACCATTTAAGACTTTATTTTATCTTCCCTTTTTAGCTTCTGGCAGCACTTCCCTGTGAAATGCATCGATGCCAAAACAAATAGTTATGGGACAACCCACTCCAAAAAGAAGAAATTAGATCCACACTTTGCTAGTCGATTCTCACAGTCCACACGTTGAGTATCTGATAAAGTTGGTGACAAGTCAAAGATGAACTTGGTCTTGTTCTGTGAATCCTTCAAAATAACGTATATTCCTGCGCAACGGTGGAAGCACAAAGTTGTTGACAGCTCAGATAATATTCTTTTCATTGCATATCAGTTAAGATTGCATTTTAAAATTCGTTTTTACCAGCCTGAGGCTGCAATTGTCACAGCATTCTAGTTGGCTAAGTCAATCTGATAGGAACAAACGAATGGAAGAATGAAACCTTAATCAAACCAACTATATCCAAGCTGTTAAAGCAGCTAACATAATTAATTACATATACTTAGTTCATATTCAAAGCCACGTATGCATGCAAGCACTTCCTAGATTAGATTACAACATGAATAGAATCCGTGTCCACTGCTGGAAATATCCATCTAATAACAATCAATACAACAGGAAAACAGCCAACAGAAACGCAAGTGCGGTGCGCACGCCAAACATATTGAAATTATGACTGTACAGATCCTACAGCCAGAGACAATTAGACAAATAGCTTGATGCTTTTGAGTGAACCTTGATGTGGTCAGTTGGACGCCGTGATTCCTTCATCTAGGTTGGAAATAGTATAAGATATAGAATGGCAAAGACTAAAGTCATGTCATCCTTCGCAAACTACTATATTAAGATTTGAAGATCACAAAATGGAACAGGCCTTTTGCCCCTTTCTCTTCTTTTTCTTCTGCTTTGGGGGCTGGAGAACTACCTTGATGGCCGCATCAAAAACAGCCTTCACATTCTGTATTCAAAGGCTAACATCAATAAGGTTGACTTCCTTTAACCTTAGAACTTTTAAAGATTCAGAGAACATATGCAAACCTGTTGTGTTTTTGAACTACATTCAATATAAACTGGAGCACCGATAAGCTTTCTCAGTTCCTCACCCTTCAGAAAATAAAGTAAATTAGACCACTAATCTACCAAGTATGTTCATGCCCGTATTGTGGACAACAAATAAAGGCTAAAAGAAATAAACAGTAAAAGAAAATGCAAAAACAAATTGAAGGAAGTACTGGCAAATAACAAGCACCTGTGCCGTGGTGATGGGCACTGCGCTAGGATGATCTTGGAAGAACTGCTTATCATCCCGAAGATCTACAAGACAATGATTTGGTTGTCATGAAATTGAGATTCTGATAAATCATGAAGCCACTTGTGTAAATATGCGCACTCTTTCATCCTACACTACCTAATACACTTCAAAACTCCAGACTTCTCAAGTTTTTATTAGTAACCACTGATGCAGCGTTTAGAGCAACCACTGCAATTTGCTAAAGTCACAACCCAAAACTGCGGTAGGTTTGTAATACAGGAAGGAACTTCATTCCTTCTCTAGTGAATAACAACCAATCAAGTAACCGCAATAGCTTTAGATGATAGAATTTAGGTATAGACAAATAATTAGAGGTTTGGTTTATTGAACAAGTAAATGCCTCATTATAAAACAGTGAGGGATACACAACGTGAGCATAAGAAGGCAATTCATCATAAATGAAGAAACTTCAAAATATCATGGGTTTATCATGGAACTACAGTTATGCTGAATGTTATCTACCGCATAAGGAGCACATTAACAGTGTAGCAAAATTAGAGAAAGTAATGAAAGGACAAGAATCTAACCAAGTTTTGTTCCAACAAGAATAATTGGAACACCAGGAGCATAATGCCTCAACTCAGGAATCCACTGGAAAAGAAGGGAGCAAAATTAGACCAGAGAAGAGAGAGGGAAAAAAGAAATAAGAAAAAGAAAAATACCAAGCTTACCTTTTTGGCAACATTTTCATAGCTGGCCCTGCTTATGAGAGAGAAAGCAAGCAGGAAAACATCTGCTCCACGATAGCTTAAGGGTCTTAATCTATTGTAATCTTCTTGGCCTGTTCCACGAGTTTAAAACATTATAACCATGACAAGACACTCCCAAAATACAGTAAGTATGAAAGATAACACGGAAACTATACTCACCAGCAGTATCCCACAACCCAAGATTCACAGTGCTTCCATCCACCACTACATTTGCACTGAAATTGTCAAAGACAGTCGGCACATAGTCCTGTTGCAATGAATCACAAAGAAACACAAGATGTCACAATTACTACATCCCCATGATTAGGTCAATTGCAAGTCAAACAGCATAAAGAAAATCATTTTGAAGATCCTCACATCAATCCCAAAAACAAAGATCTAAGTCCCCAGATACCAATTTCAGCAAACCTTCTGAGAGGATACATTGTGCCTCCGGGGAGTCCTATAAAGCAAAAGGACAGCATCTAGGAATTGAAATCAACATCCAAGATTTAACCAAAGATTTTATTTTTCCCCATTTCACCCAAATTACAAACAGCCCTATTTCAACGGTCCTCTCCAAGGAGGAAATATGAAATTGACAACACAAAGGAAAAAAAAAATCCATCTTTTATCTGTTTAAATAAAAGATAAGGATAACAGAACCAAGAAAACCCTAGGAACAAAAACAAACAAAAGAAAAAAGAAACGAATTACGAAGAACACAAGCAACCCCATTTCTTACAAAGTAATAACAAATAGGTCAGAAGTATCCCCAACCCATATTTTGTCATTGTCTGAAAACCCAGTTAAGTCAGAACCTGAAAAGCACATAAAGTGTGAAGCTTTCTTTGGGGTGAGAGAAGCAAGAACAGAAGGGGCACTGACCGTAGGGAAAGTGTTGCTGGTGTAGGAGATAAGCATGCAAGTCTTGCCGACGGCACCGTCACCAACGGTGACACACTTGATGAACCTGGAGGCACTCATTGGTATGTTTGTAGGAGGAAGTATAAAGGCTAATGGTTCATGTGGCAATGGTGAGTGAAATTGTGCATGTTCAAGAGGAGGAAGAAGAAGAAGAAGAAAGAGAAGGGAGAGAGAAGAAAGAAGAAAAGGGTGTTAGAGAAAGGGGAAAAGAATTGAAATTTGTGTAGTGCTGGAGCTGGGCCTGCATGTTGTAGTTGCCAGCTATTGTTTTTGTTATGCCACAAATTCATCATCTTTCATCTCTTGGACTACCAAATTTTAATATGCCCCCACCAACTCCCCTCACCTTCACTCCAATGCCTTTATCAAATTAAGTAATCCAAACAAAATTGATAAACTTTTACAAGATATTTTATGATTTGTGTAAAATCTTAAATTCCCATTACATATCATACATATGTGGGTGTTTTGCATTAATAAAATAATTAAATAAATACTTTTATAAGCTATTAATAACGAAAACAAATTTGACCAGATCATCTGAATTAATTAATTAACTTTACTAATTTACAGGACTATATTAGAAATATCTTACCTTGAGAATAACTCTTTTAAATAAAAATAAATGTGAGATGAATAGTATTTGGCAAATATTTACTTGTGTTTCTTAGATACTATAACAATAAAACATTTTTCTATCTCTGTATAAGAAAGAGTTTGATTTGTTATTTTGAACTCTGATGTTAGAAGGTAAGACAAAACAGGAATTTATTACTGTTTAGATGGTAAAAAAACTTAACGTTTTTTCATTATCATTATTTAAAGTTTATTAAAATTATAAAATTTAGAGAAAAATATTAAAGATGTTGTGAGAATGATTTTCAAGTTGAAGAAGTAAACAACTCACATCTACTTTTCAACCAATCCTACTTAACACCTATTTGTGGGATTCATGTATAAAGCTTTAATTTATTTTTATTCCATACAAACATTCATGAATATATTAGACCATTTCAGTTTAATTTAAAATAAAAATATATTTTTTAAATAATGATTTCATATATAAATTTTACGTATGTAAATATTTTAGTAAAATAATATTATTTTCATCTTTTAAATTATAATTATTATTTTTTTAAAAGCATACAAGATCATAAACCTATGAAAGTCAATATAAGTTACGGATTTAATAGAGTTTAAACAAAATTGGTCTACTTTAATTTAAGTTACTATTTTATTAATTTGGTTCAACTCATTGTGTAGACTATGCCATTACATTAAACCGTTACTAATATTTTCATCATGTTTATTCAATTTTTACATATTTTATCAATATGTTAAATGTGCAACAAATCATGGAAGAATCCTTAAAAATGACATCGTTTTATCATAAACATATTTAAAAAATAATATACTTTCTTACATAATAAATGCATAAATTAAAAACCATAATAGCAAAATGGGTATAAAAAGAGTAGTAAAATTTGTTAGAAGATTTCATATTAAATTTGTAAAATAGTGATGATTGAGTAATGAAATATATAATTAAGTCTATTATATAATAAAAATAGACCTGTATAGTTGAGATAAAGTGTGTTAATTTTAACCAAAAATATAATTTTATTCTGATATTAATTTTTTAATATAAGCATGGAAAATTGTATTATTAAGATAAAACTTTATTCGAGTTTAAGAAAAAAGACCCCAAACATTTAGCTAGATGTATCTAAGTTTTGTATAAACATGAGATAAAATAAAGATTTTGTTTTGCAAAAGTGCCATGATTAGAGGACATCCACTCTTGGCTGCAACTGCGACGCCTTTAGTGTTAGCCATGTTTGATTGTTCATAGAGCTTGCTGCTAATGAAAATGATTCTTTTTGTGTGGAACCTCTTTTCAGATGTACCTGTTTTAATATATACAAAGGTAAAGTCGGCGACGTAAATTAGACTTTTAGGTTAATTTTAAACAAGTATTAAGTGTGATGCACTTGTTAAGAATCTCTCGTTTATATGAAAGAAGTTAATACCTAGGAATAGCATGTGAAATATTAGTAAAATGTTCGTCGTTTAGTGTGATTAAAGAAACTGTTCATTTCTTTTTTTAATTCTGATTAGGCGTCTCACACTATCTCTCTTATCCTCTCACTGAAAGGATTAAGAATTCTCATTAACCATTCTTGCATGCATTATCAGCCTCACAAAATTGTGAGTATTCTAATGCCCTAAATAGTATTTTGCATGAGTAATTTATTGCATGTTATAAAGAATCACGGTCTGTCATAAAAGACTTCAGCAATTGTCTCATAATTCTGACAAAGAGAAAAACACAAACAGTATCCATTTTTTAATGCATTATTTCTTCCTGAATCCTCACAGATCATGTGAAGAATACAATGCAAAGTCAAATCAATGCATGTTGCCGTCCACTACATGGAAGAGCATAGCACCTGCTACCATTAACAAGGACAAAAATTAATAATTTTCCTCTGAGATATTTGATTATAATAACAAGGGCAAATTATAAGTTAAACCAGCAAACAAAACTGCTGCAACTTTCTGTCTAGAGTTAGGAATAATCAAACTGCTAATCTCAAACTAAAAAGATAAATTATGTATGAATTATAACACATGAATTTGCAGCACAGAAAACTTTAGATTGAAAGAGAGGAAGATGATATAATGAATCCTCCATTAAACCCACGTGGAAGATGGTGACAAGTGTGGGAATGATGTGAAAGAAAGGCACGATGTTCACAATGCAAAGAGAATGGACCGTGCTTTTAATCTTCCTTCATTAGGAAGCGATATTCATGGTTGGCTATGGAAAACTTTTACTTAATTATGTGTGTGATTAAAGCAGAAATATGCTACTATTGACAGTGAATGATGATGCATATATACATGTAATCACGGCACCAACTTCTTTAACTTTGTAGCACTACTTCCTCTTGCTCCATCACACTCGTACAAACATGCTTAAATTTCATTTTCATTGCTTGAAATTGATGAATGGTTGGTGAGTGTGGATGGTGGTACCCCCCACCTAATGAGATTAGTTGGATGATCACAGATCAAGAATTGTGACGTTTTACGGAACCATTGGAGAGTGGAGACAGGTAGTTTCAGGTTCATCTGCCACTGATTAAGCACATGGACTCTTATCAATTATTCCTCACAGTTCAAAGATTAAGCCTAATTACTAATCAATTGCATGGTAAAGTCAACCAAGTTTTATATATATATTCGTCTCTGTGTGTAAGACACGGCACGTATCTCTTGGAATTTTGATGTTGAATTTACCTATAAATAGTAATTTATCACTATCTAATTTACACCTAAACCTATGTCAATCAACCTTCCACCACCTGATTTTAAGCAACCACCACGATGTATGGGTCTTATTCAATTTTTGGTTCATATTCCAAAGTCCAGTTATTTCTTCAAACTATTTGGAATTTTTTTCATGGAGGTGCTCTCTTTTAACTTGTTGCTTTTTTACGAAACCTAACGAGTACAGACAAAAAAAAAGTTTGGCTCTGTTAGAGCAATGTTGAAAATTTATTTGTCCAATTTTTCCCCATTGGGAATTCCACTTAATGAATAAACCGAAGAAAGTAGAAGAATGATATCAAGAAAAAATTAAAAGGATCTAAAATTAAAGTTTATATTTTGAAAATAAGATTATAATATTGGGTTAACATTTGTTTGTTTGATTCCTGAAAATATATAAGGTGAAACGTAAATCTCTTAAGAAAAATTGATAGGTTTTAGGTTTCTTAATTTTTAATATGTACTATATTTCTAATGTGATGTAACTCTGTTTAGTGATATGTGGAATTGTTTATTAACTGATTAGTCGATACTCATTAAAAACGTTGGAGTTTGTTTTTTAATTTCAATTTAATAAAATATAAAGTTTGAAGTGACTTTGCTTCTTCTCTTCCATAACCTTTGTCCCTTGTACACTAAAACACAATTCAAGGAATTTCAAGAAGTCAAAAATAGCAAAGAATCACAATTGGATGTTTCTTGTTAAAATTAAAGTTAATTTTTATAAATTATTGTTTATGCATTATGAAAAACTAAAATTAAATTTAAACAAAAAAACATTAAAATAAAAGGGATTTGTGAGACCTAACTTTCTGTATAATAGAGATGATTTTAAAATAAAATAAAGATTAAATTGTTAATTGAGTTGAGTATTTAAATTATAAGTTTAATTATTTAATTATTTTTATTTTTATTTTTTGTTCTTATTATTTTCTTCTTTAGAGAGTGTTAGTGAGACTTGGCAAGATGAATATCAATTCAGACTTATTAAAAATTTAAATATTGTAAGTTTTTTCCCTCTTAGTTCATAAGTTTCCCTTTTCTTGTTTTGTGTCAGAGTTGTTTATGTAGAGTTTGGTTATAATATGTTAGATCAATTGAAGATAAATCTCTTCTAAACTAGGTTTACAATATGCTTTATTTGTGAATGAGACATTATACCAGCAAGTTAGGATTTTGTTAACTTCTCAAAGTTTTTGAAGCAATTCTTTAAAGGACATACAAATAAGATAAGGGCAGTTATTCTAAAACCATTGTTGAAATATTTGATCAGCCATCTTTTAGATTAGTTAGTGATGGAATGCTTTGTTAGGTTAGATTGAAACAAAAATATTGTCTTGTATTATAGTTCCATTATGTATTGATTTAAAACTTTGAATGTTAGATTCCAATTGGGAAATTCAAGTTTATTTTTTTATAAATTTATTCTGTGTAAAAATGGTGTCTAAATATAGCTTGTTCAATTTTGATGAATATGATTATGTTGTACATTGGATCTAATAGTAAATAGATTAGTTTTTTTTTTATTATTATTGTTTGGCATGTGTGGTATGATTCTATTTGATACATCAGTAGATGGATTTGCATATTATAATAAGAATGAATGAATTAATAAAGTTTATAAACATTCTTTTAAAATACTTTTAATTTTGTAAATGGAGTAATATTACAACATATTATAAGACTGTATGTTATAATTAGACTACGTGTTACAATTCCAACAAAATAAATAGAATATATTCTATTTGAATTTATAAGAAGTTTAACTCATCTAGTTTGGTAAGATACTTGTGAATTATTGTAAACATCTTAATTAATATATCTTTAATTCTTACTAATAAGAAAATTAAAATCTTTAAGACTTTTTAATAAAAGAAATTCTTATTGGGTGTTGATAGATTTCCTGATATTTTCAATAGGATGTATAAATATAAATTTGGCAATCATCCAGCAATCTCATCCAAACTTTTATTATAAAATTCTTCTAAGAAATATTATATAAGTCATTACATCGTTTTTTAAAATCCACAAGATATTTTACGTTAAAATATTGTCTTTTAAAATTCAATATCCAGTACAATCTCCTGAGTAAAATTTTAAAAATATTTTTAAATTAATAATAACGTATTTTTATGGGAAACAATTATTAGTTCAATAATAATTATTTAGTATATATATATATATATAAGTTAAATTACCCCATAAGTCTGGGAATCACTAAACAATTTTAAATTAGATCTGTGAATATTGTATATAACAACCATTAGACTGAGAAAATTGGTCTATAATAATTTTTATAACATTTGGTCTGAGAAAATATTCTTTATAATTCCATTTCTTAACTTTTATAAATAATTACAAGCTTACATTATATCTGGTGTTTGCACTTTTTAAGAAAAGATCGTACACGACAGATCTTATAAATGTTAAGAAACAGAAGCAAAACGAAAATAATATGCTGTTTTACAATTAATAATAGAAAAATATAAGAGATTATTCCAAACCAGATAGTTTAGAAAAAAGCTTATTCACAATTTATTGCAGAACCCTTATAATTATTATAGAGAGGTGTTAAAGCAGTGAGAAATAAAATGAAACTAGAGTGTGTAATGGACCATGAACACCACAAGGAATTCGAAGTGGGGGAGATAAACATTATGAATATATGTCCCAAAAATAACAGCCAAAACGATAGTAAAAAAAAAAGGCTGTGTAGCTAGCAGTGAAAGAAGGAGAAAGCAACATATTCATGCGACACGTAGGGCTGATAGGAGAAAGCTTAACCATGACCAATGATTCATAACAGAAATTTGTCAGGGAAACCGCGGTTTTCTCCAACACCTTATATAACATCATGTGTTACCTGATGTATCCCTACGTTAGTGTCACTGATGGAATCGTGGAAACAGTTTCTGGGCCACTACTGATTAATTTCTAGCTACTTTTCCCTCACATAATCTCAACATGTCAACAATCAAATTTGTTTTGATCACCTTGCTTTTCACCACTGCTTCACTGACCTTTGCGTCCGATAACAAGGAAGAGAAGAAGAATGATTCTAGCGATGACGGAGTCCAGAAGAAGGAAATCACATACGATGGCAGGTCACTCATTATCAATGGAAAACGGGAGCTTCTCTTCTCAGGTTCCGTCCATTACACTCGAAGTCCCCCCGAGGTACCTTCTTCATCAAGTAGCATGCAGAAATTGTGCTTTTGCATGCATCGTATGTGATCTCCGTGAATCTCAATGTAACATGCAGTTGAACTTTATTGATTTTGTTGTATTGTAACATAAAATATTCAACTCCATGCAACGTGTGAGCGTGAGGATTTCAAACCATGCAATAATATGTGGATATAGATAAGCTAATGAATGTTTTGTTGGGGGTATACGTTTTCAGTCGTGGCCAATGATTATTGACAGAGCGAGACGTGGAGGTCTAAACGTGATTCAAACTTACATCTTCTGGAACGTTCATGAGGCTGAGAAAGGCAAGGTAAAACTATTTGTGGAACTAGATCGAACTACTACATGCATGAATCGTTAATGAATATTCTAGCTTGATCACTACCTGATGGTTTGCTCTTTAATTTTGCAGTTCAAAGTGGATCCGGAGTACGATTTCGTGAAGTTCATGCAGGTCTGTCATGAGAAAGGAATGTATGTTACCCTCAGGATTGGGCCTTTCATCCAAGCTGAATGGAATCACGGGTATGCCATTTGTTTACTTTATTTCTGAAACGAAATGTATGATAATAATTAATTTGCTTCAATGTTGATGCATCAGAGGACTTCCTTATTGGCTAAGAGAGGTTCCTGATATCATATTCCGCTCTAACAATGAACCCTTTAAGGTATGTATGAATATGAATCAACCTTGCCTCAGGTTCTAGTTCCTGGAAATGTGATTGAAGATTATCACATGATTTCTAATTTGCAGACGTACATGAAACAATATGTATCAACCGTTATAAAAAAATTGAGAGACGCGAAGCTCTTTGCTCCCCAAGGAGGCCCCATCATCTTGGCACAGGTTCTGATCACCAAATAACAAGTCTCCTAACGCTACTAAATTTCTGCAGGGTGCACCATATATAATAGTATAAGCAAAGTAGTGTTCACAGCATTTCATTTATACGTAATACAGATCGAGAATGAGTACAACCATATCCAACGTGCTTATAGAGAGGAAGGAGATAATTACGTCCAATGGGCCGCAAACTTGGCAGTGTCAATGGATGTTGGAGTTCCATGGATCATGTGCAAGCAAACGGATGCTCCTGATCCAGTGGTAAGTTCATGTAATAGTTTAGACATAACTGTCCTTCCAGTTACGAGAGTGTTATCTCTGACCTCACCGAGCCTACTTCAACTTCCAGATTAATGCATGCAATGGAAGGCACTGTGGTGATACCTTTACAGGCCCCAACAAACCCAACAAGCCTGCCATATGGACTGAAAACTGGACTGCTCAGTAAGTATATTCATTACTGATCAACTTTTCAAGTCAACTACTCTTTTGTAATGTTTAATGAACATCAATTAACTCATATTCTATCTGGCTAAAGGTCTGTTTGGAGACCAGCTAAAAGAGCTTTTTAGTGCTTCTCCAATGGAAATAAAGTTTTCCAGTGGAAAAGCTGTTCTAACTTTAAACGTATACTTCATATTTGAGTCATTTGATCTTCATGTAAGTTGTGGTTGGCTAAATCCATAGTGCAGAATGAGATTATAATAATAATAATAACCATTTATTTTGTCAGTTCAAGTAGTTATTTTCGGGAAAATAGTATATCCCAAACAGTGTTCTAGGTTTTGGCTTACCTCGCCCCATTTGCAACTACAGGTATAGGGTGTTTGGAGATCCACCATCCCAAAGATCAGCGGAAGACATTGCCTTCTCAGTTGCCCGCTTCTTCTCAAAGAATGGATCTTTGGCGAACTACTATATGGTAATAAATAGCCTTATGATGCTCTTTTATGAAATGAAGTTATGGACACAGACTTTCTTTCTCTTTTCACTAACTCAATCTGAAACTTGTGTGTAGTACCATGGTGGAACAAACTTTGGTAGAACAAGTTCTGCCTTCAGTACAACCCGATATTACGATGAAGCCCCTCTTGATGAGTTCGGTTTGCATAGAGAACCAAAATGGTCTCACCTGAGGGACGTGCACAAGGCATTGAACCTATGCAGGCAGTCCTTGTTCGGGGCTGCATCAACCGTCACAAAAATTAGCCAACATCATGAGGTCAGCATCTCATCTGAATTCACATTCCATAACACAGTTTGAGCCATAACGCTGCAATTAAATTATGCAGATTATAGTTTTCGAGAAGCCAGAAAGTGGCTTATGTACTGCTTTCATCACTAACAACCACACCAAACAATCAGCCACCATAAAATTCAGAGAAACGAATTATTATCTGCCACCACGTTCCATCAGTATCCTCCCTGACTGCAAGACTGTGGTCTTCAACACCCAACAGGTAGCTTCTTTCACCCTAAGCCTTTGAAATTTTTTCTTTGCTCCATAACTAGTCACTGTATTTTAATTTACATTGCCTCCTCAATCAGATTGCTTCACAACATAATTCAAGGAACTTCAAGAAGTCAAAACACGCAAACAATCTCAAGTGGGAGGTGTTTACTGAGAACGTTCCAAGCGCCAAGGATGTAAAAGTTAATTTAAATGTTCCCGTGGAGCTTTATAGCTTGCTCAAAGACGCCACCGACTATGCATGGTACACCACCAGGTGAGTGAGTTCCTGTCAACAAACAACTGAGGATATGGTTCTTTCAATATTCTCATGCATAATATTTCATCAATCTCATCATCCACTGAGTCAGTATCTTATGCAAGTGCTGTCTGAGACTTTTTATATATTTAATGCAGCGTGGAATTGGGTCCGGAAGACTTGCCAAAGAAGGATAAGTCATCCCCCGTTCTTCGTATTATGAGTCTTGGCCATGTACTGCATGCCTTTGTAAATGGAGAATATATTGGTGAGAACGAAGAAATTTGACTAATGATCATTTGCCTTATAAGAGGAAGTGGATCAAGTCCAATATATTTGGATTTATTCATGCTATGTAGTATTCTATTCTCTAAGACAAACTCATGAGGGGTGTTGATATTTGGCTAATTAATTGTCTTGATGGTTTTAAGGATCAAATCATGGTACTCATGAAGAGAAAAGTTTTGAATTCCAGAACACTGTAACCCTAAAGGTTGGAGTTAACTACATATCTATCTTGGCTTGCATTGTTGGACTCCCTGTAAGAGGCTCAACTTTTTCCTTCTCCCCTATTTTCACCACTTGTTTGTTTCAAGGAGGATAATCATTGTATTCAATTATCCCTTTAATATACAGGACAGTGGAGCATACATGGAGCACAGGTATGCTGGACCCAAGTCTATACTTATCCTTGGTCTAAACTCTGGAAAAATTGATCTGAGTGCTAATGGTTGGGGTACTAAGGTATTAATTAATTAATTAATTAATTAACCAATCTGTTTAAATCACAGTTGAACAGGTGAGATTGTAGAACTGAATTGGTGCTGTTTTGCAGGTTGGTATCGAAGGTGAGGAGAATGCCATTTTCACTGAGAAAGGATCAAAGAAAGTAGAATGGAAAGAGTTCAAGGGATCTGGACAGCCTATCTCGTGGTACAAGGTAAAGGTTACTGGATTAAAATTTTGCAACTTTTCTTTAGGTGACTCAATCAAATCAAACAAGTTTGAACTTTTTTTCACAGACAAATTTTGCAACCCCAGAGGGAAGGGATCCTGTTGCCATAAAGATGAGTGGTATGGGAAAGGGAATGATTTGGATCAATGGTAAAAGCATTGGTCGTCACTGGATGAGCTTCCTCTCTCCCCTTGGAAGTCCTACTCAGTCAGAGTAAGTAAATCAACACTGATAACCTAAACCCTAAACCCAACTCAAAGTTATTCATTATCCTTGTTTTCACTTTTGTTTTGGCCATCTAAAATTTGCTACTTGTGTTGCATCAGGTACCACATCCCAAGAACTTTCCTGAATCCAAAAGACAACTTGCTTGTTATATTTGAGGAAGAGAAAGCAGACCCAACAAAGATTGAGATCCAAACTGCTGACAGAGATACAGTATGCAGTATGATCACAGAGAATCACCCCGCCAACATCAAGTCATGGGCATCTAAGGGTGGCAAGTTCCAGGCTGTTGTGGAAAATCCAGCGCCAGCAGCTTTAGTCAAATGTCCAAACCACAAAACCATTAAGGCCGTGGAGTTTGCAAGCTTTGGTGATCCTACTGGTGTCTGTGGAGCCTTTGTTATGGGAAAATGTGATGCACCTTCCACCAAGCAGATTGTTGAACAGGCAAACCACTCATTTCTTTCTTTGCAAAATACACAATTACCAACTAACTGTGTTTTTAACTGCATGAAGCTCAATCTTTTGGTTTTTGTTTGTGTGACTTTGTGCAGTATTGCTTGGGAAAACAGACATGCACGGTTCCAATTGACAAGGGAGCCTTCACCAAGGGCAAAGATGGTTGCCCTGATGTGATGAAGACACTTGCAATCCAAGTGAAGTGTGATTTCTAGAAACCTCTCACTAGGAGAGGTAGAACTGAGTTTGCGTTAGTTGTTTGATTGCTGAAGTCACTCCATAAGCTCAGATTTCCGTTAGTTTTGTTTTGTTTTGTAGAAAGTGACAGACACCTCAAATCAGTGTCTTTACTTAACCAGCAGCATTTTGTTTGTTCTGATTACATTAAAAATGTAGAAAAACATCTAAGTACAAGTTCGATAAGATTAAGTTTTTTCCAATATTCTTACGTTTTCATTTTGTGAGGTATTCTTACATGTTCATGCAGTACAAATATTTTATCATATTAGATGTACAACTATCGTTTCTAAGTTGATTGAAGCAACAAAAATGCAATAATTTTATGTAAGAACTATTAACTGGCAAGTTTAGACGAATTGCAGTTTACTTTATTGATTAACGCTATGTCACACAAAAAAATTGAACCAGGAAATGTCAAGTGCTGCGTGACCCATTTTAAACTAAACTCCTAAAAGTTAATTAGAAACTCAACAATTTTTAAACATTAAAATTTCACTGGGTGTATACCAATCATCATTATCAAATTCTCCACGTGAATAACATAAGGGCGTTGCAGCTGATAAAAAAAATAAAATAAAATAAAAATAATGGCGTTGCATAACTCCTTAAATTGGACTTCACAATTAACCCAAAACGACTAGTACAAATGACTTGTGTAAACAAATTAGTCTGTTAAGTAATCAGCTAAGACTATGTTACAGTGGAAAAAATAGTGGCAAAACCAATTTAAAGAAGTATTTTGTTTTTAACTTTTTATTCATAATTCTTTTTAAAGTAAGCCAGGAGTAGTATATAAAATTCAGGTTAAATTATTATTATGAATACTTTTATCTTGCAGACAGGCAATGTAAATTTTTATTTTTGTGTCTTTAAGAACCATTGTTGAATCAAATAAACCATAAATTATCCCGTAATAGAAAAAAAAAATCTAATGAATTTATATAAGTTTAATACCCAGTCTTTATTTTTAAGTAGTTATTATGTTTGATGCAAAAAAAATAAAAATAAACGCAACAATCATGACAATCATGATCCTTAAAAGTTACAAGTTGTGTTATTTAATCTTTCAAAGTTTCAGTTCAGTGACATTTTTTTTTAAAATCCTTTTGTAAATCATCTTAAACCTCGTTAAGCAGACATTATGGGATAACTTTTGAAATATATATAAAATTACCTATTTTAGAAATCAAATTATAAATTAGTTCAATGTAATTTCTTTGCACAATAACTTCGAAGTTTGGTTTTTATAAGGATAAATCCAATATATTTGGATCATAGGAAAAGAATTTATATCAGTACACCATCAAATTTAAAGTGTCAGCTGTATTATACTTACATATATCACTCCAGGAATTAATTATTTTTAATGAACTGATTGTACGGAAACTGAAAACTAAAATAATTAAAAACAAGTAAATTAATTCAAACACAATTTAAATTCAATAATATATATATAAATATATTTGTTGTTGATGTTATTATGTTACAATATGCTGAATTTAGAAAATAAAAAAAAAGGCTCCGAAAGTAGTTAAAAGACTCTTTTTACCTTACGAAATATAATAAGATATGATAATGATGAATCTTGAATCTAAGTTTGTTCGTCGCTGCCTGTACAATCCTAATGACTATTGATCTGATCACAGCTTATATCAACGACTTCAGAAATTATGAACCTTTCGTCGTATTCTGTGAGTGTGTATGTTCAATGCTAAGAATTAAGTTGAAATTTTAGATGCAGTACAAACCGTCAAAATTTAGCCAAATTCTTCCTACACCCACTCTTATACTTTCTTCCTGCACACTACAAGTAAAAGTACTCTCTATCTTTTTCTTCTTGTAACTCAGATCCTTATCAGATTAAAATTTATATTTCAGATTAAAAAAATTATAAAATTTATATTCCAGATTCCACAATAAAAAATACATTTTAAGATAGAATTGACCCCGGAGTGGTTGTTATCAAGCATTTAGTACGGGCTACTATCTAGCAATTTCAAATGCAACAAAAACGATTCTACAGTCTCCAAATAAACACAATCTCAGTACGCAAACCCGATATGGAATAGAATTCGTTCTTATTTGTATTAACGTTGAGATGTTTCCCACATTCTTTTGCAAAAATGGTCGCTTTGTTACCTTTCTTGAAAGTGCTTTGAAACTCACCCTACGCATAATAACGTAGCTACAGGCTAGTACCTGATATATATTGTAAGAAAGCCATTTTTTTGGGACAATCATATCAAACAAGCTTAGAATCATTGGTATTTTAGCACTATGATGCTCTGAACTAGAGATTTAACGGGAAAAGGTGAAATCATAAACCATAGTATTTGATATTTCTATTACTTTTACCATCTTCCATACATGTATATAACTAACTGCCAATAATTTGCCTTGAAAACAGAATGATGAAAAATTTAGGAGGGTAGTTACTCAACATTCCTATTCTATTTACATGTTGTGACAGCTAAAATGAGCTCCGCAAATCCCTTTACACCTTGAAAATGAGGCAATCCAATTCAACTGCCAGTAATCAAGGAATTCACACGAATTAGATTATCAACAAAACGATAAGAGACTCTCGGTTAAATTGCTTAAAATAATCAACAAATTCTGCAGATGCTGCAGTTAAGAATATGATTGATCTGGTAATATATAAAGAATCAACCGTAAGGTTTCACAATGGTAAACTCACCTAAACCATGCCCACCTTTGACGTACGTGATCCAACTGAAGCTATTATTTGAGAAGCAAGGAGGAAAGTGCACGCAACCAAAAAATAATTAAGCCTCGAGATTAAACCCTGATTCATCGTATTAACATGCAGGGTCGGGTAGGTTAGTTCCGGAAGGTCATGATAAATCAAAGGATCCCTGGCCTTCACTGATTGCATAGAGTAGCTTCTTGTACATAATTTCCTGTTTTAAAATGGAAATCAAATATTAGAATCGAGAGATGCTTTGACATGCATGATCATAAAATCAACAATGCTTTGCAGTGTTCTACCTTGCTAGAATAAGGAGGAAGTTTCAGGTAATTTGCACACGTCATCACACTAGGCAAGTCATCATCCGCTGATTCTGAAGGCCCGTTCCCATTAGATGAAGCATTAGTTGCACTTGCTGAAAGCTGCACCAAGACATGTAAATGTAATCACTTATCAGCATTGTATTTTGTATAGCCCCCCTCCCTGCTTAAAGAGGAAAACTAAAGCAGTGTATTCATTTCTTTAATTTCAGTGTACACAGTAAATCTTCTTTCTTCTCATCATGTTACATCTATTCTGTTCTTTAATTTCACTGTACACAGTAAATCTTCCGTTCATCATGTTACATCTATTCTGTCAGAGAAAATCCAGATTCCCCACACATCATGTTACTTCAGAAAGAACTGCAGTAACACTGGTAATGACCAGATTTCAAAAAGCACAGAGGATCATCCCCACCTCACATAATAAAGACACTTTTAACATTCAAGATTTCAAGTACAAAATAAAAATAAAGCATGATTAATGAACTAGCAAACAGGTTGCAAGTTATCAAAATTTATTTTTCTAATACCTTTCTCACAATTGTTAGTTTTGGATTTAGAACTGCCAGTCCACCAGGTGGCAGTCTAGGTGCACCAGTAACAAATTGACAGAAGGCCCGCTGCTGTTCTGGTGTGAATTCTCCCATGATTTCTAGTAACTGAAAATAGCATCATACAGAATGAGCTTCAAATATAACAACCCTAAATTTTTTCAACAACACAATTGTCCTTCTACAGGAACCAGAATCATACATTAACTATGGCTGGGCTCTTGGCAGTATAACCATGGTCAAATTTTATATGATCAGCAAGCGTCTCGGTCTGCAGAAAACAAAGAAATTTATGAGTATAATGACCATGGTAACGTTTCAAATATTTTTGTACGAAGCAGCAATACATTTGAGTAAATAGAAATACCTTCCACAATTCTCTACGGCCACAGAGCAAGTAATCCAGTTCTTGGGGAGTAAAAATTTGCAAAGATGAGATTTCAAAAACCTGAATTGACAAGCACAAGAGAGAAAGGGACAAATGTTTAGTTTTTCAAATTAAGTATATGAATACACTATCCAACCGGTTTTTTCATGTTCCAACTATTGTTCAGCCCATCTCTCACACACATGAGGAGCTAGCAGCTAATTTCACTAGTCAAATTTTGAAATTGAATAACTTAGCATATACGTTTATTTTCAATCTTCCTTTATTGATATGAAAGGTAAGGGGGGCATGATAAGTACCCAGACACTTCGGGAATCCACCCTCAAAAGCTAACTATTAAGGGGGGAGAACCAAACACTTAATACTCCACTGAACATCTCAGACTCCTTAATTGTGGGACTTTGGCACCCCATAATATCCAAGTTCCTATCATAGCTTTTTACGGGAGTCAAGCAGCTTTCACCCTATGTAACTTCTCTCGGTGACACTTTACCCAAATCTCTTGTTGGTCAGAACCCCTCACCCTTCAAAACCCTTCACAGGTAGCCCTTTCCGAGACACCAACAATTATCTCTGATACCAATTGATAAGTACCCAAGCACTTGGGGAACCCACCCTCAAAAAGCTAGCTGTTAAGGGGGAGAACCAAACACTATACTCCACCAAGCATCCCATACTACTGAATGTCAGTCTTGGGCACCCCATAATACCCAAGTTCCTATCAGGACACAAGGCAGGTAGGAAACTTAAGGAAAAGGCCAGGACAAACAAAAGTAGTAATTTTCACTAGAAAAAATACCTTAGAATCTAAACATAAAAATATAAGATTAATGTTCAATACCAAATTAAACACCAGTCAAGTTTACTTTCAAATCAAATTGTTCTGGAGAAACAAGGAAAGGAACAGGAAAAAGAATGGACCACGTATAATAAGAGACAGACAACAATGAAATTGCAGAAGTTCCTTTTCACATTTATAACAAATACATTACATACTAGATAAGAGCTCAGCATACTTAAACAAGGTGCATGGTCAAATTTAAAGAAATAACTAAAATCAGCAATTATACCTGATTGAACCCTGCTCTAAATGCTTCCATCTGACGCATGATTCCAGTCTTAACAGTTGCCTCGACCACCAGCGATATGTACTCCTCTAGATTATTGATGTCAACCTGAAAGTTAGACAGTAGGTTCAGAGAAATTTTCATAACAGAGAATCAGAACCGTACCAAAAAAAAATGAAAAAGAGACAGACTGAATACATACAATTTCATCTCCAGGTTTCAAGATGTATTCTGGATAACCAGGAAGTGTAAAGTCAAGACAGAGATCTTCAATTCGAGCCCCACGAAAATGTACATTACCAATTGTATCAGTATGGCAACCACCAAAAGATTCGATATAACGTTTCCGGCAAACAAGGGCATTTAACTCTAGCAAAGTTTTCCCAAGCTCGGCATCAATGACAAGAATGTCATGCAAATCAAGCTCCTGCAATATATCAAAGGCTTAATATATACAAACTACAAATCATCCTAAAGATCAAGTATACACATGAAATTAGACAACTAACAAGACATCAACATTCCACAACTTACTTGACCAAGAACAAGCTTGTAAAATGCCGCTGACAGTGGTAAATCCAATAGGCGTCCATCTTGGAGGGCTTTAGCAATTACACGACCCAATAGCCGGAAATATTCAATAACTTTATAAAATTGGGTACCCTCTGATGCATCAGCATTTGCAGGCCAGGGTCGAGGAAACAGCCCAAGAGGAGCTCGAACAAGTTCTCCGTCTCCAGCAAAAGAGCCTTCACTACTTTTCATTTTCCTTTCATTTCCATCAATTTCCATTGGATATTTATCTGAAGAACCTGATCTCCACATTCGAAGTGCAACTCTTTGTAAGTCATGACTGAGAAGTGTGTAGAACTCCAAGGTGGGACCCAGACCAGTGCCAACTTCACCAAAATATTCTACTTCAAGTACAGCCTTTTGACTAGAATACAACTCCATCACTTTGGCAGCGGAATCCAATATGCGATTTCGAGATACACGAACCTTTTGACGCTGCAATCTCCCAACCCTGATCTCTCTTTCATTTGTTGATCCATGACCATCAGCACCCTGCTGCTGCTGAAGGCGATACAGTGCACGAGATAACCCAAAGGCAGTTGAATAGAAGTACTGTCTCCGGGTCTCGAAAGGAAACAAGAAAGGGCATGCTTTAGTTAGCTGGTAACACCATGAAGGAAGACTCCCACTGCATAAGGCAAGGGCATCTTGTATTTGCCTAGCTAATTTCGGAGTAAGTTTACCGCTTATAAATTCCTCTGCAGGAACCCTAGCACCACTGGTAACACTTAGCTCATCTAAATCCAAAATTTTTCCCTCTGCAAAGTTATCAGTAACCGCTTGGGCCCTCAATCGAGACGCAAGTTGGTTCAAACCCTCTAGCACCCGCAATAATGCCAATATATTGTATGTAGGATTAGATTTCTCCAATTCACAGGGCAATTCACCCTGCAAGATGCTATCTAATACAGATGTTTGATGTAGCTTCGCTTCAGATCCAGAATTTGATGCAGACCCAGATTTGCCAGATTTTGATACATTAGTGCTTGAACCTCCAGGGGTAGCTCTATCTGTTTGGTTCTCTGACCTCTGATAAGTTATAGTATATATATCACCCCACAACCTGCTTCCATCACTGGATACATAGTCATTACTGCCAGCAAATCTCTCGTCATCATCTTCATCATGCACGAGCTGTCTTTGAATTGCCTGATATATTGTCAAATGCCTATTAAGCTGCTTCCCACCGGCAGTAAAGATCAACTTTGGAGGATCATTAGAACTACCAAACAATGGACGACCTAGTCGGTCTCTTCCACCCCTGATACCTCTGTTATTGGCAGATCCAAGTCCAGCCATGGCAGCGGCAGCAAATGACATTGCACCTCTTGAACTTGAAGTATAGCCACTCCTAAAATCAGCAGAGTCTGATCCCCTCACTGTACCAGCTTTGCTGCTAGAACCTGATGCAGCATTAGCCTGGCCATCACTTGTTGCAGGAGCTATAGTACTCTCCTCAGCCAAGTCTCCCAATTTAACATCATGTACTTTGTCAGGAGAGCACACCAACGGAAGAGAATCATCCCTCAGAACCTGCAATAAGAAAAATTAAAACAAGCACAAAATATGTAAAAACTAAAAATATATAACTGAATTTAATTTTAACATTCAATCTTGATAATTGTCAGATATATGATTTGATTATGTTAGAGATATGACATGACTTGATTTGACAGGGAAATATCTTATCTAATATTCCCATTATTAAATATTCATTTTATTCCAAATAAATAAGAATATCGTGTGTACACAACACACAATTTCAAGCAATACTTACAATAATAAAATGTAATGACGAGAGCTAAAATTATAAAATTGCAAATAAAAAGAACTAGGATAGAGTTAATCGTGAGTGCCTCGGACAGTTTACACAAGGTCATAAACTCAACAATCTTCATTCCCACCATTGTATCCACGGAAAAAAAAATGAAAAACAAAATGATAGAAAGAGAGCAGCATTTCAGTTTGAAAATATTGCAAACAACATAGAAGACACCAGCGCTGGTAGTAAGAACAAAGATGCACAGAGATTTCAACGTATCAAAAGCAATGTTGAACATGTAAGAAAAAAATGAATGGTGTCAGAAAGCAAAAAAATGGCAGTAGCAGAGTAACCAATGAACTTCAACAAGATACTCATAACTAAGGAAGGAAAAAAATCTTAGCCAAATAACAGTAGATAACATACATCTTCATGGTCATCATCTTCATCATCAGAAATATCATCATCTTCAATCACCAATGCCTCATCAATCTCAACAGGAGATATATCCAAATCTTCATCCTGAAATGTATTTGAAAATGTCAATAGAACGGCAAAAAAATTGGGGGAGGTGGGGAACTGACTAATGTTTAGATACTTCAGGATACTTGAATTAGGTTCATGATTTAGACCAAAGCTTAGCATAGCATGAATGCAAACCCTATCTCACTCTTTTAGTAACTCCGACAAGTTGGCAGGGAATCTTACAACAACATAATTTTAATGTACAACTGAACTGTACGTAAAGAAATCAATGGTGCAAAATTAAAAAGAACAAATAGGCAGTTTTCCTCAGGTAAGAGATGATATCTTAAATAATTATAATCAAAACTATTTATAAAACTAATTGGCAGAGGTAAAACATTTTAAGGATCTAAAGACAACAAATAAAGTGTGCACAATTACAGATATCCAGAGAAATTTCAAATGTCTTTAAAGCTTGGTATGCAATATAGCACCTTTGCATCTTATATTGGCACTATTAAGCATTCTCCTTATATTTCACTTTATAAGCCAAAATGAAGACAGCAAAATCCATAGTCAGGTCATACATAGCCAGAAGGAACTGAAGAGGAAAAAAAAAAGAAAACCATCCAACAAAAACTTAATAATTGTAAGTTATAAATTGACAGATGAAAAAAAGTGAAGCATTGCATACTCTAACAAGGATTTCACAGTATATGATATAACACCAATTCATAGAGTAGCAAATATAATGTGTAACACAGAAATCACACAAACATCAATACACGTTCTATCCCAGAGACAAGTCTCCGATAACACAAATACAGCAATACACTTGCTGTATCAGAAACAAAAGTCTCCTATCACATACAGAATCAGCAATACAATTGCTGTCCCATAGACAGAAATCCCCAACAGAAAGTATTCTATATCCACAAAATAAACATTACTTCTCATCGCCTAATTACACAACATACTATCAGATGTATACTCCTACATTCCTAACACATAACTACCAGCAGTTATTTTCTATGCATAGCTACCATTCTACAGTTTAATACAGTATTGTTTTCTGAAAGAGTTATTTGAGTAATGCAGAACTCATTTCTAAAGCAGTTTCCATCATTGTACCTCAGAAGTAGAGTCACCGTTTACAGGCTTTGCTTGAGCATCTTTATCGAGAGCAGCTCTTCTGCGGGTAGCGTTCCTGGTTTGAGGACCTCTTGATTCCTCTTGCGCAGGCTTTAATACAGCTTTTCCCTTACCCTTAGAAGAGCTAGTGCTTTTATCTTGAGGTACTTCTTTTCTAGATGTGTCACCTATATTCACAGATGATCTGGATCTAGTAGAATGACGACGGGTAGTGGAAGGAGAGGATACACCAGCTCCTGCAGGAGTTGTCCCTGATTCAGAATGACCAGCAGGTACAGTGGACTTCTGACCCGATTCACTTCGTTGGATACGAGACCAAAGAAATTCCTCAATGGCTGCTAAACTTGCTAACGGATCAACCAATACAACATTTGATGAATAATCCCTAAGTGATTTCTCACCCTGAGCTCGACAAAGCCGCAACTTGAAGGGATGAGATAATGCACTTAGTCCAGAGGAGAGGCGTGCACTCCCACTAGATGACCTGGATGAATGACTCAGCACAACAGGGAAACGCTCCAAGGAGGACAAGGCATTTTGAAGCTTCTGGACCAAGACGGTCATAGGAGCCACAGTCCCAACCTCAGTTGAGGAAGGTAGAGCAACAGCTACAAATAACTTAAACCTTGTAAGTGCTTGTTGGCGAAGGTTTGGAAGGTGAGTTTCTAAGGATTTATCTTTAGAGAAGTACCCACAAGAAAAGTAATTCAACAAAGCTGCAACGACACCACTACCAATAAATTCAAAAGTAGATACACCATCACCTTTGCCAAGTTCCTTTAACATGTCAGCTATGACCCCGATTAAATACTCTTCCAGAACAAATCCAGAAGAAGATTTAGATTTCCCCTTTCCATTGGTCCTTTGTTCATCCGCACCAGTATTTAACTTCATGCAAAGATTTTTCAGATTCAAAAGATCATCAGTAATACCCACTTCAGAAGCCCCAGGATCCGAAGGAAAGTACTTATCTTTAAAAGCTTTTGCAGCTGCACTAACAGACAAACGAATACTGGAATTTACTGTTGGAATATCCACAGAACTTGGAGGCGAACCAACATTTACTGAAACAGGAGCCTTCAAATCGTCCAAAGGATTTCCATCAGGATTGGAACTTCCACTGCGTCGCCGATAACGCCTAGAGCGAGATGATGCTCCAGATATAGAATCATTATCCTTCTCAGCAGAAGATGCCTGAGTAGAGATATTGGTTGAAGTTCCGGGTAAAATAAGTTGGTCCACTGCATGTACAACACCTTCTCTAATGAACATCTTGGAGAATGTCGCAGGGAGCTTTTCCATAAGAATTTCCGCAATTTTCAAGGCAGGAACCAACACATGTGGATCTTTCCATGCTAGGACCCCAGCTAAGAAACTACACAATCAAAATGCATAAATACTTTGAACACATAAAATCAGTTAGGACATCAAGTAGTATCAACCCCATTAAATTTCTACATACCTTGATATATTGGTCACACTCAACAAAGACTGGATCATCTCTGCCGTGCTGAAATACATCAATTTTCCAATGACAGAAAGACATTTATGCCGAACAGGACCATTGACACTAGAACCATATATCTGTATAAAGGCAAGCCAATACAATCGATTAAACCAAAAGACAAATAAGAAAGCAATGGAGCAATTTATCAGAACTAGTTTTCAATTTAACAAATCTATGAAGCGAATTTAAGCAATTGATCAGTGCAACAAATGTCAACCTGTATTAAAACTGGGAGAAGATCCATAGCAAATTGCTTAAGTAGTTCAGGCTGGTCATTTAATAGTTTCTCACGGGCTGATATCTCAGGAGCAGTTCCATTTGAATCTTCTTGTTTCCCAGAGCTACCAGCGGGAGACTTCCTTACAATGGGCCCTTTCAAGAACATATTGGAGATGATAGGGAGAGAAATTGTTCCTTGTGGCAATGGGGGAAGTAGCTCATTTGCCAGGTTTACAATCTCAAATATCTATATATTAGAACAAATAATTAAAATACTTTCATCTCTTCAGAAATGAAACAGAACTGGAAATATCAAGGCTCTAAATAATGGTGCATTAAGATCAGGTCAGAGTCTGATAAATGAACCATTACGAGATAAAACTACACGTGAATGACCAAAAGAAGAGTTCTGAAGTTAAACCATACCTGCTCCGGGGGCCTACTTAATGCAGGAGAAACAGAGGCATTAGAAGAAACTCCAGAACCAGATAGAATATCCTTAAGAATACCACTAATTCCGAGTAGTAGTAAAGTTTTAGCTCCGAGAGGGGATCCACTCGCACAAGTTGAAAGAAGTCGGATTAAACCCTGCATATACCCAAGTCAAGGACCAAAAACTGCAGCCAAAATGCATCAAAGACTTGAAGCAAAAATTACACTTACGGTATATGTTGGTGTGCTGAGAGAAGCCTGACCACCTCCAGAACTGCTGTTAGAGATGAGGGAGGCTGCTTGTGTTACCAGTCCATGGTTGCACAATTCATCTAATTTGTCAGGAGATGACGCAAATGCTTCAGCTATTCGAGTCAAACAAACAGAGGCGTGCTCTAGAACCTACAAAAATTGATCATGCAAAAGGTGAAGGTATATATAAATAATTTATACTACAGAATATAATGATCAAAATTTTCCAACTCTCGAGTAAACTTCCTTGAAAGGTGAAAGGCAAATTTTATGGACACAAAATAGAAAATACAGATTCCATTACGTGACAATACTGACAACAAAACATGACCTTACCTTGGCGTCATGATAATGAAGAAGATTTGTCAGAAGAGGAACAGCTTCCATCACAAAATCAGATGCATCTGAAGGAAGTTTCTTGCACATATTTGCAGCAGTAGACAATGCAACCCGCTGAAACAAAGAATAATGTCAACTTAGACTTGCTCACTTAAGGCACCTGTGGCCAAATGAATTATGACAGTCCGAAAGGACAAAACTATAATCATCCACTAAATTTACCTGAACTCCAGTAGAAAAGAAGTCCAAATAAGAAAGCACGGCCATAAGAGCACCTGCTCGTAGGCATGCAGTGGGATGCTCCTGAGATATCTTCTTCAGAGCTTGAAGGGACTGTTCATGCCATCAAACACAGTAATCAAACTATCTGAATTTCATTTTCAAAATGCTATGTTGCCGATAAAAAAAAATCTTCTCCAACTGAAAATGGTCCAGGGAGATTGTAAACTATAATTTTAAAAACAATTACGCAGCACCAGATTTCAACATCGAAGCATATAATATTTGTTTTACTAGTTTTTAAGTCCCACAACAGTCATGAACTAAGGAACAACCTGCTCAGCCAAGTCCATGTATTCTATGGTGAGCAACCTCGCACAGAAGATTGAAACTGCGCCATAGTGAACAACCGCAGCACAAGATGAAGGTAGCACGTCACATAGATGGGTTAATGCTCTAGCGGCAAGAAGCATGATGTCGGGATTGTTCTCGTGATTCAACAAACCCACAAGCACAGGAACAAACGAATCAACCGAGAATGTACTAAGAGATTCTTCAGTCCCAATCGAAAGCATTTCACAGAGTTGCGTCAGCGCTTCAACCTGCCGCCCTTCTTCGCCGTCCGCTCGCAACCCAAAAAGGATCTTTTTCAGCCTCCCGTTCTGGTGAGAGGAAGATGCAGAACCCATGGCCGAGGATGGGAGAAGATCATCCAACCCAGCCCCAAGCTTCCGCAGCAGCCCCTGAAGTGCACTACTCGCAGAGGTCAGATTTTGATGCAAAATCCCCACACCACCTTCACTGTCATTATCATCATCTTCCGCGCCACCATCCATGTTCAATGACAACCCTCTGTCAGCATCTCTATCCCTAATCCTAACATCGTGTTCTTTCTCCTTACCCTTGTCGGAGTTGTCCTTGCTGCGGCGATCACGTCGAGAACCAGATGATTCATTGGCAGAGTCCATGGGAGGAGGATTCTTGGGAGGTAAGGGTTGTTCCTTAGCTCTGGATGCACGGGAGCGAGTGTTGACAGAAGAAAGAGATGCGGTGGTAGTGGCGGCGGCAGAAGCAGAGGAAGAAGAAGAGAGACGCGCACGCTTGCTGGAACGGGTGGTGGGACCAGAGGAAGGGGATGAAGGGGCAGCTGAGGAAGCCTCCGCCCGCTTCCGGCTCCGTGTTTCCATACAAAATCCAACCAACCCGCAGTCTATCAACTCGCTCGCCACCGAGCGTCAATCACGCTTTCATCATCCTTACCATGGATCGAATCTTTGTTGGTGGAACGAATCTGCTCCACAATTTGAAACCCTAGAAATTGCAGATAAAGAAATTGCACAGTTTTCTAACAAGGCGTTGAGTGAGATTTCGGAGGAGTGCAATCAACGGACACAGAGAGATTCTGAGGTAATACGAAAGACGGTTGTGGCCGGAAAACCCTAAGCCTGCGAAATGGTAAGAGAAGAAGAAAGAAAAAAAAAAAATTGAAGAATAAAGGGACAGAATAGAATGAGGCTTTTATATGTAACTTTCTTTGCCTTTTCTTTATATTAAAATTAAAAGAATTTATTTTATGGTAGTCACTTTCTTCGTCCAACAGAACTGAACTAGCCATGCTCTTCCGTGGCACTGTCGCAGTGTGGCGCGTGCACTCCACCCCTCACCACGTCGTCGTTTCATCCAACCCCACACCACTTACCAGAGAGTATGTACTATTATATTCCTTGCACCACAAAATTAACAGATATAATGAAAAAAAATTATTATGGTGTCCAATTTTTAAATAAAATGTAAGATTAAAACATACTTAAAAGTAGACGCAGATAATTAAGGAGAAGTTTAGGACAAAATATAAATTTGTTAAAAATAATTAGTTTTTACAAATATTTAAAACAGCTTATTTTAGTCCAACAGTTGTCTAAATATTCTGTTCCGCTTGATTTCTAATCGCAAAAATAAAAAAATGTAATTGCCTTAATGTTAGTGTTCAGATAGTTCTAATTATGTTAAACAAATAAATTATTTTAGTCGGACATTAAAGAAAGTATGTCAAATGGAAAATAATCCTAATATGTTTACCGTCAATAACTTAATTTTAAAAACAAAAATTAATTTGAAATTTGAAAAAAAAATGAATGCCTATCATCTTATTATTCCATATAATTGTACTATTCAGCATATGACTCTCAATAATTACTTACCATTTTTATATTGGTACCTAAAATATCTATAAGTTGTACAAAATTATATGAAAAAATACTTTTTTTTAATAAAACAAAATTATGCGATATTATGTGATTTCACAACGTGTATTCTCATATTTCTCATATAATAAATTATCACCCCAAAAACTATAAAAATTAATTGATAACTTAAGTATATTATAAATCTTTGATTTTATTTGATATTCTCATTAAAAAATATATCAAATATTCTTATTCATATACATATTTATAGTCTCAATGAAAGTTTAAAAAAAGAATATGAATATATATGTACATACTAAAAAAACCACGTTATCATATTTATGAGCAGAGCTTAAAGGAATGCATGTGCTGAAAAAGTCTTAAAAAAAGACTTACACTTGACTTGTATATGTCTACTGATCCGCAAATGTTGGTAGTGATAAAGTTCAACATGAACAAAATTTTACTGGTTTGAGCAATGCACATCTTGAGAAATATAATTATACATTTTTATTGTTCAAATCATAAATCATAGCTGAATTAACTGAACAATTAAACAACAAAGTTAATTTAGTCAAAAACTTAAAATATTTTCAAATAGTTTTTTATCAATACTTTACTAAAAATAAAATACATTCAAATGAACTCAATATAATTTATTTACGTATAAAACGCAATATATTCTATTCTATTTGTAATGTAAAATCACATTTTAGACCAGGATCAAGTAACATTTGCTGAGATCAGTTTAAATATTCACATTATGCATAAATTAAGTTTTAAATCCATTAACTAAATCAAAAACACTTCAATTATCATAATTCAATAATCAACACAAAACTCAATAATTATATACTTTATTTTCTTCAAAATTTGTTATTACTCAAATATATTTATATCACATCAAATCATAGAGATATCTGTATGTATGTACTTAGAACTTGCAATTTCACACCAATTATAGTTAAAATTCAATTAATTTCATTTTAGCCAAAAATTATGTTCTTAAAGCTAACCATGTTGTCAAGAAAATATCATGAAAATTTAAACTTACTTTCAAGTAACCTGACTTAATAATCAAATACATCAATTTACCTATTAAACTATATATACAATCATTATTATCAACTCATACATACAAAATTCAAAAATAAAAAAAAATCAGAGATTTAAGAAAAAATATTAATTAATTTTAGCTAATCTTAATACGAGGACGGTGAAATGAAATAACAAGTTCATTTTTCTCATAAATTTAAAAAATACGTGAAAAGATTTAAAACATTACAAAATTGTAATTTTCTTATACAATAAATGATTAAACAGTTGATTTTTAATTTATATCATCAACTTTATATTCATCATTAAATACCATTTCAGCCAATAGTTTGTTCTTACAGAATATACTATTTTGATATATGAAATCAAATTTCAGATTTAAAAAATAAATAAAGAAATCAAAATCACCTTTTAACCACAAATAACAATCTACATAAAACACGTGTTAAAGAACAAAAGCCAGAGAGACAATATCTTGATATTATTTATTTGTTTATTGATTACAATCAAAATAATTTTATATTAATAATACGTGCATATCTTAAAACCGTTATGTTAATGATACGTGCATATCTTAAAACCGTCTAACCTTGATGATAAAAAATTAATAAATAATAAAATAAAGCTTAAATATAATACTTTAAATATTTTTTTAAGTGATTGATTAACTAGATTTAGAATTCCACCATAGACAATATATGAAAAAGATCATTAAATAACATTACGAATCATTGTTTTAGATTAATTTTATTCTTTAACAAAAGCTCAGTTAAATACTTTTGGAAAATGAAATTACGTTAAAATTATATTAAACTTTTTTATTTTTGAAAAATTCCACACCTGTGTACAGAAATTTGATACTCCATTAAAAATGGTTTTGATTCTGAATGTTATTTGCAATAATAAGCTCAAACACAAAGCTTTAAATATACAATTTCTCAAATCTCATTTTAGATTGTTTATGTCAAATAATAGATTGAGTGAGTTTTCTTTTTTTTTTTTCATTTTACATAATAAAAAGTTGAACGTTAGAAAAGTTTGATTATAAAATCGTAGATAACAAACTTTGCTGGTAACGATAAGTTTTTAATAAAATTGCTGATTTGTGTTCAGTTAAAACTCGAATGCAAATTATAACTTATACTTAGAAGCTTGTTGAAATTGCACTTTGATACTTAAATCAATAAAGTAAATAGTACATATGCAAGGGTGTAAGTCTCTATAACAATGGTTTATTTGTGTTATATGGATATAGGTTTGTATGTAAAAACATAAGTCTCTATATAAAAACAATCTTAGACTACCATAAGAGAAAAATAAATTATCTTAATCATTTAAAGTGTTTATATTGTTCAATTTACTGAAAATGTACAAAATAACTTGTGATATTTTGATGATAGATCATTAATAAAGATAAATTTTGAAGTAAATACTATAAAAAAATGCAAGTTTATCAAAATATTCGTTTATAAAATAAAAAGGATATATCATTCTTTTTATTTTAACGTGTGCAATGTACGTGTAACTATTTATTCGATATAACTAAATTTACGATAAATAAAAAGCTTTAAGTATGTAAATATATTACAATTAAAATGTATAGTATATAGAATAGTTTCTAATATAAAGTACATTCTTAATACAATTTTTTTATTTAATATAAGACTATTTTTAACTATGACTATTTTAAGAAATAATATTTAATTTGCAGGCGTTAAAAAAACAAAATAAAAGTGAATATGTTGTTCATATAAATACCTTTATTAAAATGTGGTTATTCTCGTTTAATATAAAAAATAATAATATAAATATAAATCAATTTAAATACATGTGGGAGCAATCAATATTGATATTTTAAAACAACCGAGTTATTGAAAGTTACTATCATTCAAAATAGTTAAATTATAAAAAAAAAGTATAATTATGTATTTTTTAATCATTTTTTACCTTAAAAATATGTTAAAATATAGACATGATTGCGATGAAAATAAATACTTATTATGAAACAAACATAAATATAGATTATCTCAAGTTGATAATATTGTAAAATGTTACCCTATTTTTATAATTGAAAAATAATTATGAATATTGATTCAGTAAAATATTCATGAAATAAGATTATCTAACTTAACTAGTTTATTTATCTTTTTTTCTACATGTGTTTAGAGTATTATAAATAAGAGTATGTATGAGTTATTGTAACCAATCCATAGTTAAGTATTGATATATGTTATGGTGAATTTTTAATTACAAATGTATTGAAGTTAATTAACATTTCAATCAAACCATTAAATTTTTTATTTATTTTTTGTTACTTTTTATTGTTTTCTATGTATTTTTTTTGTTACTTTTGATTATTTAACTAAAATTTGTGAAGATTTGTTCAGTAAAATATTTGGTTAAGTATCATAGATTGTTTGATGTAGTAAACATATTCATAGTTTAAAAGTTTTTGTATCATATATTTGTATTATAGATTGTTTGATGTAGTAAATTGTCTCATAGTTTAAAAGAGTCTCGTGACACACGATTGCTTGTCTTCTTCGTCGGTTTGTGTTTAAAACATCAAAAGTTATCTACTTAATATGAGTTGTAACTTCTTTCATTTGTTATCATACAGTTTCTATGATTTGATATTTAAGTCCAGTCCATGAAATGATGTTCACCTTTTCTCTCAAATTGTTTTAATGTGATTTACAAAAGTTAATTTTAATAGTTATTTTTTTATATAAACAAGATATCGTATAAACTATTACGAACCAATCTATAGTTGAAAGTTCATTAGGAGAAATTTTATAAATTTATGTTATAGTAATTTTTTTTATTGTGGATATGGATTAAAATTATTTAGTACTTCAATTGAACCATACTAAGATTTCCATATATTTTTTTGTTAATTTTTTATTTAATAATCTAACTATTTTTATAGGTTTCTTCATTATATTTTTAGTGTTTTTTTCATTAATAAATGGTCTGGTAACTTTATTAGTTATTTCTAGCACAAGTATTCTTATTAGGGTTAAATTTTTTGTTTCTCTCGATATTTTTCTTATAATAATTTATTTAGATTTTAACACACTCTAAAAAAAGTATTATGTTTAAGCTTAAACTCAAACTAGAAAATGATTGAGAAAAATATATAAAACTTTTTTAGAGATATATGACAACATCTTATTTGAAAAGAATGTTACATATGTTAGTATTATTGTCTATCACATTTATCTTTATTATTTTTATTGTTTTATTGCCATTACATTTATCTTTATTCTCTTTATACGAGTTTTAGTATGAGACTTCAATAATTTAGTAATTAAAACCTTCTTAAATACTTTATCTATGAATATTTTGTCTATTCTTTCTTAAAATTATAAAAAAATCTTTATTATTCCTTAAATATCATTAATTTAATGTATTCTTTTATTTTGTTATCTCTATTTATAGTTGAACTTTAAGGTGTCAAATTAGTTTGGAAATCATAATGAAACAAGCCTACTACCTTTTTTTTATTAAGAAAAACTACAAATTTTTATAACTTCTTTTAGTTTACTTTATATATTTCCCGCTCAATCTCAAACCAATTATAATTTAAAGGGGAAGTTTTATCAATTAGTTGAAAATGTGTTTAGTATAACTTTTCTTAAAAAGAAAAAAAAAACAAAGTTAAATCTTAACTTATGAAATAAAACTGAATTAAATAATACATTGTTTGGTTGAAATGAATTTTGTTATAACTTTACTGAAATCACATGTGTTTTACTGGATACTTAACAATTATCAGCCGATTTTGGTTTACAAATACTAAAGAAAATAAAAAAAAATATTTTACTGGTGAATATGAATAAAAGTTTGTCAAATAGCACGTTGAAACAAAAGTTATTCTATCGTTAAAAATATTTATAATTTTTCTTTTATATTGCAACTTTGTAATGTAAAAAAAAAAATGAGAGTATAAAAATACTGAATCGGAAGTAGAGAAAAAGTCAGTTACAATATCACGTGAGACATGATCCCACAAGGATAGGGACAAAGGAAAAGCATGAGAGGTGGGATAGAGAATATATTTCTAAACAATTATGGGTGTGTGCTTCTTTATGCAAAAAGTTCTCTGATCTAGTCATTTATATTAATAATATATTAGTATTTTAAATTAAAATAAAATAAACATAATTAAAATATTAATATATCAGTTTGTCAAGTTTTTTTTTTTTTTTTCTTTTCATACACATCTGTATTCTGTGTAAATATATGTTTAGGAAGGCAATAATTTATATATTGCAGTTCCTTTGAAAGCAGAAAACGCTATCAAAGACTACAAGATTTGGTGCGTTGTACAGAGTCCATTTTTGGGGTAGACACTTTTACTTACAAAGTTTGTTTAAGTTTAATAAAATATTCTTAATATGTTTAAGTCGGTGCATTTGCATTGTACAGAGCCCTTTACTTGCAGGAGTTTACTTTCCAAACCACGCTTAAATAAATTATAATTTTTTAAAGTTTAAATTAAAATATTTTATATGTATTTTTATTCATTTATTATTTACAGTACATTGTAATAAAGCGGACAAATATTAAAATAATAGAAAAAGAAAAGAATAAATATGCGGTATCAGATTTTTGTAAAGAAACGAAGTAATAAGGGCCGTCATAACACATAAACCTCAATTAATTATAAAGATAACGTATGTGCAGATAATCTCTTACTGAGAACTTTGACTAATTCCAGCATTGTCGTGTCCGTAAAGCCTGTTACACTCTGAAACTTCGACTAATCACAGCGCTGTCGTGTTTGTAAGGCCTGTTGCATCCTGAAACCTCGACTAATCACGATGCTGCCATACGAGAGTGGACCCAGAAAGGTACGTGACTAAAAAAACTATAATTCTTATACTTCGATGTCTTGCCTTTAACAGGTATCTTGCCCGTGCTTTATGCAAGACTGAAGACTCGCCGAATGGATAGAAAACGACAGTTGTAGACCAATCCCCTCCAGGCCTTTGTAAGAACAAAGGACTTGCAAATTATTAACAAGAAAAATAAAATATTACATTCACTTAACTCATTGATTAAGATCATAAGATTATATTAATATTTAAGTCTTGAGCATATAGAGAAAAACTCAAACATAACTCCATAAATACATGCATATACCAAAGACAAAAATTAATGTAACTTTGATCCTATAGTATTTATAGTATTTATGACATTTTGGATTAACTTGAGAGTGTCAGAATGTTTGTAGAAATTTCTCTCAAAGACTAAAAAGATGTTTGTAGAAAATTCTCTTAAGACTACAAAGAAATAAGTTAGGTGAACCAATCGAAATCTATGAAGAAAATGTAAACTTTAAGATCGAGCTTGAATAACTAAGATCTAGTGATTATATTATACATTATAGAAAACATTCATCTTAATAAAAAAACAAAATGACTAATTAAAAATAAAATTAACTTAATTAAGATATAACTTATATGAGACTAATACAAAATTAACTAATTTAATCTATTGGCGTGAAGATGTAATAAAATTATATTAATAGATGCATAAGAACCTTATATTTTTAATACTATCTATCACTTTAGACTACCTAAAATAAATGAATTGAGTGTTAGAAGACATTTTGGAAGCATATTCTTATCCGGTACCGAAAAGAAACCACCTACATTGTGACGATTTTTTTTAAAATGATAAAATATCTTGAAATAAACAAAAAGTATTCCCACCAAGAAAAACAATAAATAACCAATAATATACTCTTTGAAATTACGCTCTTTTAGAAAATAAATTTAAGGATGAAGTTTTCTTTAACGAAGTTATAAGATTAGATTCTCAAGTTAAGGATAATCTAAATTGGAAATATTTTTTTAGAAATAAAGATAAAAAATGTTGGCAATAGAGATGAGAATACGGTGGAACAATGCATCATTTATCTGTTCACTTTTGTTTTTATATTTTTCTATAAATTAAAAAGACATAGTTAGGATATCATTAAGAATTCAATACACGTTTTTCTTTAATTTTAATGTCAAAATAAAATAAATACAATAGCATAAATTAAAAAGAAATATAATATTTTATAATTTAAAAAAAAATGTGAGGACTAAAATAACTATACACATAATCATCATTATTTATAATTTAAAAGTTAAATATTACTTGCATCAATGTTTATGCTTATACTTGAGTTTGGTTGATGTGATTATTTTATCAATATCCAAACAAATTAAAACAATATCCATTAGTCATTTTTAAGCGGAGGGAGCTATATTTATTTATCATAAAAAACAACTTTAATAAATAAATAAATACTGAAATATTTATCAATTTAATCCAAATTAAATTAGAGTTGTGATGATAGTTAATATATTCTAATAACAAATAGTATATGTTGCATGGAAAAACAATTAGAGAGAGGTGTAAAAGGTTTGTTACACTAAAAAAATATGATTTCTTTTTATTGATGTTTGACAATCTCCTTTATTTATGTTAAAAAGAGATGTCAATCTACATGAAAAGTGATGGCAATCGAAATTTATAATAACAATTTTTGTTATTATATTAACACTTGTTTTATTTAAGGTTACTTTAGCCTTACCAATATTAAATCTGAAAATCAGCAAATACTCTTCACTTTTCAATATTATAATGTTTGTGACAAATACAGGTACAGGAAAAAAGAAATGATTTGAAAACAAAATTTTCAAGACTAAGATATCATTAAACCAAATTTAAAGTAATTCGCAAAAAAAAAAAAAACCTTAACTAACAAAAAATTGTTAAGACTAGAACAGGAAGATTTTTTTTTTTTTCAGTTTTCAAATTTCATATCAGTAAAACTAAATTAACATAACACATGTCAATATAATAAACATTTTGTTATTACAGTTTAATTGCATGTCTTTTTATATAAATAAAATAGACATTCATAAGAAAAATAGAGAAGGCAGAAAGACTTTCATCACCTTTTCTTCTACCCATACTCTTAAACACATAAATGTCGTATTTTTTTTTTTTAATTTTACAACAATAAGAATAAAGTAACCTAACATAAAATAAGCGTCAATATATAAAAGTTATGTTATTATAATTTTAAATTAACATATATTACATACATAGCAAAGTGGATTTCACACCTAACTTTGTTTTATATATTAAATAATAGAAGTCATAATTTAGGACATGACCTTTTTTAAAAAACAGCCAAAATTCGTGCATGGCTTCACCTTTACTTAAAAAAATATAATTATTAAAAAATAGAAAGATGAGTTGCAATCACGTCGATAACTAAATGAATAATCGTTTTTGAATGAAGCTGAGTTTAATAAGAGGGAAAGGGATTAACAAAGGGATAAAAACTGGACCCATTCGATGTGACCCCTCCTTCTGCAACAACGTACACACAACAACACAGTACAATACCACAACCGGTCAACCGGTCAAACTGCTGAATCGTAGTTGCAGTTGCAGTTGCAATAGCTACCGTCACCAAAGGGTTACCGTCACCAAAGGGTTACCATCACCATAACACCCTCGTGAAGAAGCTTTTTTATTTTTTAAAGTCTTCTAATTATCTTATAAATAATATATATATTTTTAAATTAAATGTGATACGGATAAGTATTTTTTTTTTTAATTTCCTAATACACTCCTGGGAGCGAGCAGTTTGAAAGATAATTTTTTGTCTTGTTTCATGTGGAAACTAGCCAGGTGTCGCGTGTAGGCTTAGAGGCATTGGGCGTCAGTGTCACCGCGAGGTGATATGGCCGAAAACCCATACCGACAACTTTCCATGCACGCCACGTGGACAATTAATATATTTTATTGGCATTTAATTTCGTAATTAATTTAATCGTTTTGGATGCTTTGCTTTCTCCATCGTCTCTGTGTGTTCAATTGCTTGGCCTATGGTCTTGGACCTTTTCGTTGACCTGCCCCACTATAAGGACAAAACGCCACCGTTTCATCTTCATTTCTTCAAAATTCTGTTTGCGTTAGCTGAGTAGTAGGAATGGTGAAGTAGATGAGAGGAATCGCGATCTGGAACAGGGTGAAGTAGAGAGAATAAGGATCGAGTTGAGATGGGTTTCTTCAGTGCCATTTTGGGGTTTTTCGGATTCGGTGTTGGAATTTCGATTGGTCTTGTGGCTGGCTATTTTCTCTTCATCTACTTTCAACCCACCGATGTTCAGGTATGTACGCGTGTAGCACCACACGTCGTGATTCTGTGAGCATTGTCCTCGTGTTTCACTTTGATTTGTGGTTTCGACAGGATCCTGAAATCAAACCGTTGGTGGCGCAAGAGGAAGAGACGTTGCAGCGGATGTTTCCGGAGATTCCTCTTTGGATAAAAAGTCCGGATTTCGATCGGGTAACCGAGCTGCTCAATTGCTTCGATTGTTTATTTTTTTCTGGCCATTGAACTTATCATGTTTCTCCGTTTGTTCTCAAGCTTGACTGGCTCAACAAGTTTTTGGAGTATATGTGGCCGTATCTTGATAAGGTTTGTAGTTTGTATGTGCTTTACCTGGACTTTTGATTCTCCTTGTTTCTTCGCTTGTTTGACTGTAGAGATGTTTTTGATTATTTGTTAGGCAATTTGTAAGACTGCCAGGAACATTGCGAAACCTATAATTGCTGAGCAGATTCCTAAGTACAAAATTGATTCTGTTGAGTTTGAAACACTCACGCTGGGTTCACTGCCGCCAACTTTTCAAGGTTAGTAGATCTGGACATTCTTAGGGTTTTGACAATGTCTTGTGAACTGGGTCAGCTATTTTCATCGAGTTTTCTTTTTTGGTATAACTAAGAGGTATAGTCCCTGGATAAAATGGTACCCAAATCAGACTTTCAGTTGTGACTTACCCAAATCGAGAGTTAAATCCCAGACCTTGGTTAAGGAACCCAAATAAACAACTTGTGCTGACAATTTCTGGTTTCGTGGAGTTACTATTCTGTTGTTTAAAAAGGGAGAATATAGGAAGAGGATTTCCTGTTGTCTGATAGAGAAGTGATTTTCGGATCTTGACCTTTAATTATATTTTTAACTTTACACAGTTAATCTATTGTAAAAAAAAAATAGCCATTAGATCATGATAAGTGAACCCTTGGCTGTGTGAAATGTGACTGCAGCTTGTCTAGGTTTATTAATATGGCTATTTTTAGACACTGGCAATGATAATGTATTTTCGGGACACGAACGACATTATCAGAGAAAGTTGATTGATAGAGAAAGAGTAACCATCATTTACACAAAAGTTTCCCGTTTGCCATTGTATGCACAACTCCAACGTCATGGATTTTGCTGGTCTAGAATCAAAATTCCTCAATTAAATTCAAGGTTTGAAATTGAGATTGAGCTGTCCTTGAACCAACAAGTGAGAGGACAGTTTTCAGTTAGAAATTGAAAAAAACTTGATAGTTTTATATGATGCATTTCCGTGGAAGAACCTCTGTTGAGTTTTACTTGTTATGTGTGAGTCAGTTGTTAAAGTAAAAGATGACTCTTTTATGTCTTCATCTTTGCATTAAAGGGTTATTTGACTTGTTTCTTTTGTTATTCTATGTTATAATTGATTTTGTCGTGATGTTATATTCCTAATATTTCGTTTGTTGAATTCACATTGTTAGGAATGAAAGTTTATGTGACTGATGAAAAGGAGTTAATTATGGAGCCTTCTGTAAAATGGGCTGGAAATCCTAATGTCACAATTTCTGTCAAGGCATATGGGTTGAAAGCAACTGTGCAGGTAATTTGTTGTGTTTTTGTGTGTTAGTAGAAAGGGGGTAGATGATTTTTTTTCCCTTCTTACCGAGATCTCTTATTTCTTATCAGGTTGTAGATTTGCAAGTTTTCCTATTGCCTCGCATTACTTTGAAGCCTTTGGTTCCAAGTTTTCCTTGCTTTGCCAACATAAATGTCTCCCTTATGGAAAAGGTTGGTGATTGTTTTATTACTTCCCCACCTACTTGGCGTACACACTTAAACATTTAATGGAAGACACAACAAATATTTTATACTGTTTCATAGTTTTCGTTAACTGTAGTAGCTATAGTCGAGAGCAAATTCTATCCCTGGAGGAGTGATTTCTTGTTGGAATTCATGTTGGTTGAACTCCTCACTGGATGGTTGGAAATTATGTTCTTTTGAGGAAGGAGGAGCTGGGATAGGTCTTTCATTCTGATCTATTTGTGCGCAAATATAATGCATGGTCATCCTATTGAAAATGCTTAAATTCAGGATATATTTCTGTCTTATTTTGTTGCTTGTATATTTGATTTTTTTTTTTTTTCTTTTTCTTTTTCTTTTTTTTTGCATCTGGCAACTGAAAGGTGAGTTTCAACATATTTTGAAATTCGAGGACAGTTGGGGCCTGTTCCGTGAACATGATATGATGGGATAAGGGAATATGATATAATAGGATAAGAGGATATGATACGATAAGACAAGAATAAGAATACGATATTATAACAAGATAAAGTATAATCATATTTAGTGTTTAGCGCACACAAGACAATAAGCTAAACAACGATGGCTATAATTATGTTGAAATGATACATTTTCATTAAAATTATATATAATTTTCTAAAATCAGAATTTCAATTTAAATTTCTTACAAATTATGAATTTTACAAAAAATAATAACTTTAACTAAATTATATTTTATTTATAGAACTATTTGTTTATAAAATAAAAAAATTAAAATTATAATTAGCATCTTTAAAAATATTTAAATAGGTATTATTTAATTTTAATATTCTGATAAATAATATAATTTAAATTTATGCATCATAATAATGACACATATAAGATAATATGTTAAACAAAAAATTATTATATATAATCATATAAATTAATATTGACAAAATTATACAGAATTTTATTTTATTTATATAGTTACTTTTTCTTAAAATTATAAATACATTATGAAATTTTTTAAATATGATGCAATTTTTTTTGAAATTTTTTTGAATAATATGATTTTTTTTTTTCATATTCTAATTGCTATTATAATTTAAATTTATGTTTGAATATATAGATAGATAGGTAGATAGATATTTAGAGGGAGAGTGAACTTATCCTATCTTGTTTAACCTAACTCAAGCTCCCCTTCATAATAAGAAATACACTACAAAGACAGGTTAAGTCATAATATTATGTTGGTGCAATGAACATCAGATTACAACGGGATAGGATAATACTTATTGTATGCTATCCTGTCACCAAATGGACCCTTATAGTGATGATCAATTATCAAACTTTCAGCTTTTGTCAGCATAATGTTCAAATAACTTGCTTCATGTTAGTTGTTTAGCAACTTTAAGTATAATTTTGACTGTGCTTTTCTTCGATTTGGTGGGCATCCTCCATATGTAAATGATGTTTCATTTTATGTATATTTTAGTTTGTACTTATTATAATGATATCTGGAGTTGTCATTGCCAATTTATGATAACCTAGATGATGTTGAAATTCCAACATTTTTTCTTCAATTGAATTGCTATTTAATTTAATTTTATTGTTTGAGGGAACTTTTATTTTGTTTTTTTCCTTCCCAAAATTGATATATCAATTAGTGATTATTTTTTTTATATATGGTATGTACTTATCTTCTCTTTGTTTCTGGTGTACATTATCTTGTAGCCACATGTTGACTTTGGGCTAAAGCTCATAGGGGCTGATCTTATGTCTATTCCAGGCGTCTATAGGATTGTTCAGGTAAAATGTGCCATTGTTTTTTGTTTGCATGGTAGACTTGCTTATATTTGTTTTCCATCCTTTAAGCGAGAGTGGCTGCTGCCTGCATAGTAGACAATGTCACCTGTGGTAGATATGAAGAATTGTTTGCTCAAATAGATTTTATTCTGGAACGAGTGATATTATCAACCTCTACCATTGATTTTATGTTGGTTTTGCACAAAACATGTTGCTTGCAGAATGAAGGGAGAATTATCATGGAACCATTTCTTTTATCAAGCTGTTTGGTGTTTGTTCATGATAGATAGAAATTTGATTGCTTGGGAAATTAGAACTTCGTGTGTTAGTAGTTGAACTTGGTTGTACAGTGTGGATGTGAAGATGAAGAACCACAGTAAATAGTGTGGAGGTCTTAAATTGAATGGTTTGTGGACTTGTTAGGTGTTATCTTACAGTTCATTGAGGGTATAATCAGGTGGTTAAAGTGGTTCAATGGTTTATAATTTTTTATTGAAGCCAGTTTCTTGTTTGGGTATTTTTGGTTTATTCTTTTGTAGCATCCTATTTTTTGTTATTTTACTAAGCTTGTTTTGATTTATTGAAGTATTCGGTGCTTTTAAACTAATTTAAAGAGTGTTCTTTTCAGGATCTTATCAAAGATCAGGTTGCAAATATGTATTTATGGCCCAAAACCTTGGAAGTTCCAGTTTTAGATATGTCAAAGTATGCTTCTTCATTTCTATAAATATTTGTCAAAATATATTTTTATATTGCCTTAACTCTTTTCTGTTTTTTCTTGAAATGTTATTGGGAAATCTCAGAGCCTTGAGGAGGCCTGTTGGAATTTTACATGTAAAGGTTCTTCATGCACTGAAGCTAAGGAAGAAAGATCTTCTTGGTGCATCTGACCCTTATGTGAAGCTAAAGCTTACTGATGATAAATTGCCATCGAAAAAGACTACGGTGAAGCACAAGAACTTAAATCCTGAATGGAATGAAGAATTTAATTTGATCGTTAAAGATCCTGACTCCCAGGTTTTAGAGATAAATGTTTATGACTGGGAGCAGGTAAACCTCTTGAACTTCTTGAGTGTTTTTTCTAGTTTGTTCTTATGATATCTCAACTGAATGTTGGTTTTGTATCTTGTCTAGGTTGGGAAACATGACAAGATGGGTATGAATGTGATATCTTTAAAAGAAGTTTCCCCTGAAGAGCCTAAACCTTTCACTCTTGACCTCCTAAAAAACATGGATCCCAATGATGTCCAAAATGAGAAGTCACGTGGGCAGATTGTTTTGGAATTGACATATAAACCCTTCAAGGAGGAGGATTTGGCCAAGGGGTTTGAAGAGACGCAGACAGTGCCAAAAGCTCCTGAAGGTACTCCGGAAGGTGGAGGTTTGCTTGTAGTTATAATCCATGAAGCTCAAGATGTTGAAGGGAAGTATCACACTAATCCACATGTACGACTTATTTTTAGAGGGGAGGAGAAAAAAACTAAGGTAGAGAATCCTAACAAATACTTGCATTTTTTGATTTCTTCTGGATTACCTGTAATAGATAAAATAGCAGGCTTCCTAAACTTTCCGGTGAAGATAGGAAAAACCTCTTTAAAATCTCAGGTTTTAATATGCCTTAATGAGTTTTTAGACTTCTTTACATTCAACTAATCCCTGTAGGCTGTTGATAATAGACCCTACTTGGGAGGGGTGGGGTACAAAGTCCTATTTGGCAAATCTCTTTTAGAATGTAGTATAGCGTCAGAGCTTTTAATCAAACATATTGTAATTTAACCATTCAACCCACCATATGGCATTGGTTTGTGAGTTAATAGGTTGCTAAAACAACTGCTGTATAATGACATGGTTGATTTGATCTAATGGATTCACGTCTTTAGTCAAGTACCAAATTCATTAATTTTGTATTAGTATACCAAAAGTAGAGAAGACCAAGAAGATGGTAGCATGTACATTATTTTGGATTGATATTGGTTTTTTATGGAATGCTAATGATACTGTGGTTACAATCACAGCGCATTAAAAAGAATAGAGATCCAAGATGGGAAGATGAATTCCATTTTCCGGTGGAGGAGCCTCCCACCAATGATAGATTACACGTAGAGGTTGTCAGCACTTCATCACGAAACCTGCTCCACCAAAAGGTATATAATAATAGCAAGTCCGTTCCAAATATGTAATGCATTATTATTAATATGATGGTATGCAGTAGAAAAGGTACATGATCATAGCAAGTCTTATGTTCCGAATTTATACTGTAGAAACTAAACCAGCTAGACTAGGAAGCCTCAAATTGTTGAAAAGAGTTGAAATATTTGCAGAATCTACACACATTTAATGATTCCAAATCCAAATATAAAAAATTTAGGTTGAATTATACACTAGTGCCTTTAGCTTTGGGTGATGTCTTGTTCAATTTACCTGCATGTGCTCCGCAACATGCCCAGTTTTCTATTTTAACGGAAACTTTGAGTTTACATATTTATGAAGTTGATTGTTTTAATTGGAAGCAAAGGAAGTAAATCACATGTCTCTAAAGTTCAAGGGAGGTTTATGTAACTTAGTCAAAATGTACGTTGGGGATGACTGTATTCGTGTTTGTAGAATTGAATACATGTGAAATTGTCTTATGTAGTTCATAGGAACATTGTTTTGAATTTTTGGGAGATAGGAAGGTAGATAGTATCTTTTTTATGTTGTGCGGTAAACTATATACTCATGCATTAGTTTTTTGGCATGACTATCTTTGCTATGACTTCATTAGTTTTTGCCCTTCATTGCTAAATACATATTTATATGCTCGGCCCTTCTCAACTGTAATTTTTTAACACTCGACGATTCCTGGATTGCATAAACATGTTCTTTTAAAACAGCACTACTTGGCCCTGAAATTCAGCTCAATGGTTTGTTTTTTCCTTTCATGCTACTTGACATGGCTGAGGTATCCGCGCTTCTTTTTGCATCAGGAATCATTGGGTTATATTGACATCAATCTTGGGGATGTTGTTGCCAACAAAAGAATTAATGAGAGGTACCATCTTATAGACTCCAAGAATGGTCGCCTCCAGGTAGAGTTGCAGTGGAGAACCTCACAAGGATGATGATTTATTTGTATTTCTGATTCCTTTCTCCACCCTCCTTTCCTTTCAAAATTGTCTTTGCGAGATATATTGTTTTATTTGTCAATCATGTACATGTTTGTGAAAAAGGTTTGAAATAGCAAAAGCATAAATACGATTTGGTTTGGAGTATAATATACGTTTACATTATTTGTTTGGAGACTACCTATATATATATATATATATGATGCTTAACCGACTTTCAGATCGAATAATGAAGTCAACATTTGGTCTCTTGATATGTGCCCCCAATTTTTTTTGTTTGTATTTTATATTATATAATTTGGAATATTATTTTTTGTATTTTAGTTTCTGAAATATATATTATTTTAGATTTTGGAATATAGAAGATTATATTCCGATAATTTAGAATATGAGAAGGTGAAGATAAGGGTTGTTCAGAAGACCAGGCTAAAATGATATTTTTGTTTTTTGTATGAGAACTACTGAGAAAGGATAGAGGTGCAGGAAGAATTCCCATCTAGTACTTCTGACTCAAGAAATGTAAGTAGTTGTAAGCTGCCATTCATGTTGGTATGAAACATTCAGTCTACAAGAGCTAATATCTCATCAAGAGCTACCCGTGGCTTCCATCAGTTGGAAATTGTTCTGATAAAAATTCTTCTCTTTCTCTTTTTAAAGAAAAAACTCGTGTATTTAATACCATTTAAAAAATATCAGTGTCTATTATTTAAAAAATAAATAAAGTGAAGGATTCAGAAAATAGAAAAGTAAAGTGTGCGTTACATATGCTACTATGATAGTTATTTAGTGCATTTTAAAAGAAAGTAATGGGCCGTTAAGGGACAGAAATTTTGTTAAAACATTTGTAGCTCAGATGTGCATATTCTCGTCATTGTACCAAGCAAATTTTCATATTAAATTTGAGAAAAATGTGGATATTTTGATTTAAGGTTTGTTTGTATTAACATTTTTAAGAAAAAAATAAAGTAAAATGAGAATTTCCAAAGTGTTTGAAATATATAATTAATTCAATTATTTTTATACCAAAAAAAAATCAAATATATAATTAATTCAATTATTTTTATATAGATTTTTGAGTTTTTAAGTATTTGTCTAAATGCAAATTATATGGATAACGGACAAAAAGGTGACCATCGGATTAAACTCTAAGCTTTAGTTTAAAAATTACTTGAATACGTTCAAAATTATGAAGTATTGATTTTTGATCTTTTATGAGAAAAAACTATTCTTATTTTCCTCTAAAATTAAAATAATTGTTTTGTATCTCAATGATACTATTAAATTATGTTGAATAAAATATAACGGGACACCTTAGTTTTTTTAATATAATATCAATATTTAACATATTTAAAAGATGGAATCTACTAAAGAAATATTATTTAAGAAATGAAAATAAAAAATATTATTTTACAGAAACTAAACTTAGTACTCACTCGTTTTATAAGGACTATAAACAATTATTATAGTTTTACATAAATAAAAACAACGAGTTATTTCATAAAAACCAAAATTTTATGTTACAAAGATTAAAATATAGTTAAACCTTTAAAAATTAGAAAATTGTAAGAGAAAATGTCATCATAGCAATCTATTTTATTTCGTTTATTGTTTTATTCAGGTGTAAGTTTTAAACGAAAATCATAAACCGAATGTAAAAAAAGTTTTGAATGCTGTTTGTTTGAATACATAAAAGATGGATATGGAATAGATTTATTAAATTCACAATGAAATAATTTTTGGACAGATGGATAAGAAAATTTTGCAATTTCTGTCTGGTCCAAAACACAGACATTATTGGCCTTGCATAAGAAACTTCTCCATATATTTATGTTGAAAATTTCTGCAGTACCTTTTTATTTTTACACGTTGGTTTTATTCACACAAAAACTCAAATTATTCAATAAAAAGATATATCGTTTTTTTAGAAATAAAAAAAATGTAAATGCAGTTTGTTTCTACCTAATTTTGATTTTCTTTTTAGATTATTGATTATGAATTGTGGTGAAGTGAGCTAGTGAGCCAATTAAGAAACGTGACGTGGCAATTGAGAATTGGGAAGGCATGGGAATATGCTATGGTACTGGAGCACCACCCATACATAAAACATAATTATCCATTCATTCATACATTCTCAGTGAGCAGTTATCAGTTAGCAGTGCAGTGAGGTTTGTTTCTTTCCTGTTTCGTTTCCCTTTCCCGAAACAGATTCCGTTATCCGTTCAGTATGGCGTTGCCGGTGGTGGTCGACTCGGAGTACCTCAAGGAGGTCGACAAGGCTCGCCGCGATCTCCGTGCACTCATCGCTAACCGGAACTGCGCTCCTCTCATGCTTCGACTAGCGTATGTTCTTCTCTATTTCTTTTATTTTCTCCAACCAAACGCTTTGATGCTAATATTTAGGTTTCGAGTTTTTGCTTGTTGCACGGTCAACGCCGCGATCGTGCAACTTATTTCGTTTTTTTCTCCGTGGATGAAATCGCTTAATCTGATGCAGCTGGCACGATGCCGGCACTTACGATGCCAAAACCAAGACCGGTGGACCTAACGGCTCGATCCGGAACGAGGAAGAGTATTCTCACGGCTCCAACAATGGCTTGAAGAAGGCTATTGATTTCTGCGGTATGCTTTCTTTTTTTGTCTCGTTCGCTTTTATCTTTTCCTAAAATTATCATTCCATGCTCGTTTTCATTTGGCTAGCTAGGTAGCAACGTATTTGTGGTTAGGAATTGAAATTCTCCGTGCTTATCTATTTGCGCTTTTTATAACAAGAGATATAGGCTTGAATTTGATTTTATATTGGCGTGGTCCTGCCTTGTGTTCAATCGAGATACGAACCTATTCCAGTTCAACTTGCTTTGGATATTTTTACCGAAATAGTAACTAAAGAGTATGTAATTATGCTGGTCCCCTTATTTTTCTAAAGAGTTGGCTTATTTTCTGATGTCACAGAGGAAGTGAAGGCAAAGCATCCTAAGATTACATACGCAGATCTTTACCAGGTGATCTTTCTGTTTTCATTTAGTTTTTTGTTATGAAATTCTGTAGTGAATCTGATAATTTGGTACTGAATAGTTTAGTGAAAATTGTCGAATGGGGTAAATGAACTTCCAAATTTGTCTGAGATGTATATGATAATTGATTCAGGGTCCATTTTCTGCGACTTTTTAATTCAATTTACTCTTTTTGTATGCTGTTTTGTGCGCAAATCCGTGGATGCTGCCTAGGCTATGGCTTTTCCGTAGTGCTAGGTGGAGTATTTTATGACTCTTGTCTCTACTTTTGTTGCCTGATATTGAATTTCGGTATGAGGTCGATGAATGAATCATAAAGTGACAGACTTATCTAGTCCAGTGATGCAGTGCCTTGTTACATTTAAGGCTCATGCTCTCATAATGTTTGACAACCCTGATTACTTATGGTTTCAACTTACAACCCTTGATGCGGCTGTGATAGTGGTTTGTGGTTGTGTTCACAACCACATCACACCTTTTGATATGTTTGAAAATCACAAAAGGATCTGCAACATAAGCGCAATCAAAGTCCTCAAACAAAATTTTCTTCACTCTTTCTCTTTACATGGTAGATTTAGAGGAAATTTCCAAGGATGGGGGGATTTTACGGTGTTGGCAAGTTGGTGAACGAGAGGTATTATTTTGAAGGCACTTACGTTACGGCCTGTTTCATACTACACACAAACGTTTCCCTCTCAAGAAGGGGGGGAAAATCCCTAAAACAAGAATTATGGGTAGCTATGTCAATTTTGGATTAAGAGCTATACTTCACCTAGATGTTGCTAGTTAAAAAGCTTACAGGAGTACAATTAAAGCTCAAGCTCCTCTGTTAGTTAGTGGAATGCGTTTCAAGTTTTAATAGTTTAATCATTTACCTGGTTGTGGTTCAATTCTTTTATAGCTAGTTCTGACATGCATATAGTTAATGTTAGTGCTTAGATTTCTGCAACAAAGTTGAACACCATTTGACTGGATTTTCTTATGCACTTATGTACTGATGTTTAAGGTTAGAAAATGTCAGCAATTTCATATTTTGAATATCAAGTTTCCCTTAACGTTTCTGAAATAGTTTATATCAGAATCAAGCATTTACTGGATATTTGTGTATATGACGCACAAGTCAGTTAAATCCAATGAGTGCATGAATTCAGATTCTGTTGAAACAGAGAGGGGGAAGATTATCACTCATGGGGCATACGTTGTATAAAACAAGACTCACATTTTTAAGTAGAGAACTAAACTAACTGCCTTTTATGTTATACAATCTGCTAAAATACCATTTCTTTCTCCACGTGCTTCCAGCTTGCTGGTGTTGTAGCAGTTGAGGTTACCGGGGGTCCCACAATTGATTTTGTTCCTGGTAGAAAGGTATGTTGTGCCTTACAAAGTCGGAATGTTTATTGCTATGAAATCACCGAACTTGTTTAGTTTATGTAATTTTCTATTCTTGTAGGATTCAAAAGTATCTCCTAAAGAAGGACGGCTTCCTGATGCTAAACAAGGTGTGCTTTTACATTTTCGTCAGTTGTAGAACTATTTTCTTTCCTTGGCCTGTGAATATGTTATGTATTTTGCATCCCCATAACAATGGACAAGGTTAAGAATGTTAATGAAAGCATAAGAATATGCCAATGCTGTTTGTAGGTGTTTCTCATCTCCGTGACATCTTTTATCGAATGGGCTTGACTGATCGAGATATTGTTGCACTCTCTGGAGGGCATACGCTGGTAATTCTCCTTTTGTGTGATATCTCTTTTATTATTACCGCGTTTATGGCTAGATATACTTATCTTAATTTCTGTGGTCTTATAAGGGGAGAGCACATCCAGAGAGATCAGGGTTTGATGGACCTTGGACAGAGGACCCTCTGAAGTTTGATAACTCATACTTTGTGTAAGACTCGTGTTGTGTGCAATATTGTTAATTTTTGCTTTTCCACAAAAATATTTTGTAGAGCTTCACTAGTGCCTGGCAATACGGAAAGAGTTTCATTTTTTTCCACAACTGAATATCACCGTTAACCAGGGAACTTTTGAGAGACGATTATGCTGGGCTGCTCAAACTTCCAACAGACAAGGCTTTATTGGAGGAACCTGAATTTCGCCGTTACGTTGAACTATATGCGAAGGTAATTGAGATTAATTCAAATAACTACCATTGGAAATCTGTTTGTGCCGTGTCCAAATTACCAATTAATGTTTCTTAGTAGTGTTTCATCAGTCTGTTTGGTTAGTATAGGCACCATTAAGCTTTTAAGCTTATTGCATTAATTATTAGATCAATCTTTTGTCCCGAGTTACCTCTAGGGTTGATCTAGTGGTGAGGGATTTGTGCTGTGTTCGTAAGGTAGTAGGTTCTACCCTCATTGCGACATTGTCACCGTTGTCCACAATAAAATCTTTTGGCCTGAGCTCATTAAGTAGTGATTGATTGGTAGGACCCTCCATACCCATAAGCGTTGTCTTTTGTAGTTTACTACGCTATCTTGGCACTTCATGAGTTGAAATGTTATTTTTCCCGTTGTGTTAGTTGGGTGGCAAAACCAACAAATTAACTTATTTAATGTGACATCGACCTTTTATCCATTGGTTGGTCAGGTATAAATAAAACTACTTACTTTTCCGGCAATTGACCATACCTTGTCCTTCGTTTTTTTTTTTTGTTTTTATACGGATGAAACTAATTTGTACATTAAACTAAATAACATGCCCGTTAGCCTGGGACAGAACTAGACGTAGATTATTGGGTGGCCAACCGTAGAATAATTTTACACAAACATAATTCTCAAGCTTCCATACTTACATAATTAGAAGAGAATTACAATTATAACTTAATTGTCTAACGAATTGCACCCACTGGGTCCTTACGAATTTTTGCTGCATTGCATTCAACTTTTAAAATAATTATAATACCTAATTAATTGTAATATTTTGCAATTATTATAAAAAATATTAGAAGTTTTTTCCATGGTCCATGGCTTTGGTACAATATAGACGGCCACGGTAATTTTCTTAAAACCTTGGAATAATTTAGGTGATAGGTGTGAATTTGTGATTAAATCATGGCAGACTTAGAAGTTATGATGAATCAATGGTTGAATTAGAATAAAGGAAAAGAAGATACGATGTTTCCTAAATCACAGGTTCCTCATTCTATTTCTGTCAGACGCACAGTCTTACCCAAGGAGAAATAATTAGGGAAAGGGATTGAAATTTGAGGGTTGTGCAACTCCCTATGTGCTTTCAAATAAGGTCACGCTGCATGAGACGACAAATAAGAGAGAGAAAAGATTTTGAAAAGGTTAGGGAGAGAGTTAGTCCCATGAATATGATTCTTTGGATCAGTAAGAATTGAACACATTTTAAGGAGTTTACGATATTTCATGTATTTTGTTTAACCAACTGAACTAGACTTCCTTGACAGTCCATAAATATGATTAAATCATAAAATAAAAAAATTATAGATCGCACTATAAATAATTAATAAATATACTAAAACAGTCTAATAATTCAGCTTCCCGTTTAAAAGGTAATGGTCTAGTAAATACTATTGTGAAAGAGTGGTATTCTCTTTGAATTGTGTTTTTTTTTTTTCATTACACGTGCACAGACCATTCGAATTGGTGTCCTGCTATCAGTGCTTGTATTGTATGTAGAATTTTAGAATAACTTCAGACATTTATGCGAAGTTGATCTTTTGCTCCATTAAAGAAAATTAAGAGCATAGCTATTTGCAGCGAAGTTGTGATTGCTGTTAATGCATCATTGAATTTCTGGAATCTGTCCGCTGTCTTATATTTTTAAACTGTGTCGCTCTGGCAGGACGAGGATGCATTCTTTAGGGATTATGCTGAATCGCATAAGAAACTTTCAGAGCTAGGCTTCGTGCCAAGTTCAAAGGCGAGTTCTATTAAGGATGGGACCATACTGGCACAAGGTGCTGTAGGAGTTGTAGTTACTGCCGCAGTGGTGATTCTCAGTTACTTGTATGAAGTTCGCAAAAGAGGGAAGTAGACTTGGACTTGTTCATCTCTCTTGGATGTTACGTTTGCGTGACCACGACCCATTATGTTCAAAATAGGATTCATTTTTGCAGCTTCAGTTTCTATTTACTTGGTACCAATAAAGAATAATGCTACAGCCACTCTGACTTTTATATGAATAGACTAAAATATCCTGAATACTCAATTTGACAGCAACGTCATACTGCGTAAATACAAAATCTAACATTCCCAGTTACGTGTTATTCGCTGAAAGATTAGAGGAGGGTAGACATGCCCATTAGCTCAAATCAAAGAGGCTAATTTGTCGTGCATGTTTCGTGCGAGGAAGTCAGAATTACGAAAACTGGTACTGCACTAGCTGAGAATTATGAAAACCATGCATTTTAGTTAGGCTGCACTAGTAACCGGATATATTAGCGTGTGTTGGACAGAATTTTTTACATATGCAAATGATTTGTATATATAAAAGAAAAAAAAAATTATTAGTTCATAATTGCTATAAAATTGAATACACACAATCAAACATTGGAATTTATTAAAATGTTTCCTTATATATTATATAAATTTATATTTTTTAACTTTGTATTGTATAATAAATGTCAAAACTGTATCATAAATCCTACCCATGCGAATAATTATTATTTTTTATCAAATGTAAATAGATCAAGCTCTATTGGATTCAACATTTAGTTCATTTATAGAAGAAGAAATCTAGTTACTTGAGAATAATTAAAAAAAAAAAAATAACTTCTAGCAAGTGTGGAATACAAGGAAGGTATAGTAGAATATGGTGCATTAAGTATATGAAGAATTGAGGAGTGGAGTTGTAATTGTGTTTGTTGGATGAAGAAAGACAAGCAAAAGTGGTTGTTATGGCAATTAGGAATTGAAATTGGAGGCTTGCTGCCCTCCTCTATCTCTAGCAGTCATCTATGCTGAATTGAAAATGTATAGGGTGGAGAACACATGTGGTATTTAAATAGGATAAAAATGAGGAACAGAGAAGAACGTGAGAGTGAGATTGAGATATATAGATCGGAATCTGCGGTAGGTGTCTGGCAATACTGTTAGAAGAGGTTATCTCTTTGGTGAGGAAGTTGGTTAATAATTTAGTTTAAAAATGTTATGTAGTATATAGAGAGGAGAAAAGGTTGAAGTTGAGGAAGACACATGTGGAGGACAGCCAAAGAGGTAGGTAAGGGCTCTGGGAAGTTAGGACAACCTCCCACGAGTACCTAAGCACATGACATACTCGTGTTGATGTGCTGTGCTGGCTATCATCAATCATGTAAATGCATATCGTACGCCACAGTCTCTTCCTCTATTTGTAGTAGTATATTAGACGACTCCCTGTTCCTTTCAAAATTCACATTTCCCCTCCCATGTGACTTGGCCATTGTTTTCTATTCGGGAGAGCGAGGGGAAGAACCCTTAGGTTGCTCCTCCTTTTTGGGTTAGCCAAGAAGCTCATCATATCCTATCATATGTTTCCTCATCTCTTGTAATAATTAAACCCAACTCATAGCGACCATGGATTCCATTCCATCATGCTCAATTCATTGATGTGCGTTTCTTCAATCATATATTATTTATTGGTAACTTTAGCATTGTACGCACATTGCATCTTTTGGCTACCCAACGAAATTTTAGTTGGGTAGCGCTGTTGTCTCGCCCAATAAAATCTCCTACCATCATACCATACCATATAATAATGAACACAACTAAATGCTAATCATCTTAGTTGAGTTGTTCATTCTCTTTCAAATCAAAGAGGATCAGTTTCTTTTGCACTAAAATAGTGTGCGTTAAATGCAGTTAATACGAGACGTGTGCGTGTTTTTAGGTGGTTACTTGGGGTGTGCTATGTGGCATTGTTGAACATAGAACAGGGAGAGGATTTGGTCTAGAGTTGCAAGTACAGTCAGAAAAGATGAATAGGTGGGTGAAATACTCCCAAATAATTTCACCCATGTGGACTGAATCCTTGAAAGCAACCTGCACCCATGAATATTAACCCTTACCATCCCCACTTGAAAAGAGAAAGAGTGGATATATGTGTGGTAGTGGATAACTACTATAATAAGATGACAACAAAAAGATGAACTATGCCCCCAATCCCAACCTTTTCCCAAACTTGCAACACAAGGTTTGGGGGAAGAGAGAAACGAAAAGTGAAAGGTAAACCAAAGCCCCTAGACAACCACAACCACACTCTCACTCATTTCGCATTTCCAATTCTCCCCTTCTCTTATTTCAACATCTTTCCTTCAACTCACCCTCCCACACTTCTAGAAAGTAGAAACTTGTCTATTTGATCCCTCTCTCTCTCTCTCTCTCTCTCTCATGCATGATAATGCACCGATACAATAAAGAACCACAACTACCATTACCATCTCTATGCTTTTCCACGCTATTCTCTTTTGCCTATTTCAACTAACTTTCCCAAGTAACTATTCTTTTAGGGAAATTAAGCCCACAGGAACCTCTTATGTTATTATATATCCTCATGTAAATTCTGACTATATTACTGTATCCTTACGTTAGTTGCTGTCCGCAATAAAACAAGTGAATGATTGTGAAGAGCAGCAAAACGAATCATTGTTATTTTAGAATTATGTTTTATGATGTCCGATCACAAATGAGAATCATCGATCATCAAATATATATATGCAGAATTAAACCACCATCGGATGCAGTCATGTGCTCTATCGAAAAAACATGGCTCAGTCATCTTCGTGTAACATTTTTTTTCATTAAAAAAAGAACAAGGTTTAGCAAGATGAGAGGTTGTAACATTCCAAGATAATAATAAGAATCGAACTGAAATGCGTTAAGGTAGGTAGATCCTCCTAATCAAGTCAATTTCGAATAATAAAAGGCTCTCTAACTTCAATTTGATTCCACTGTCACATGTACATTTTTTTAATCCTGAACCTATACGATTAAATAAGAGATAGCTTACTCCCCACATAACCAGATTGAAGAAGGAACTCGGAAGTGAATTTTTACTTAGCCCAGAAGATGAATTTGAAGTTTTATATTAAGGGTAAAGCGTATGAGATATAAAAAATGTTTCTTTTTTTTCCAAAAAGGGGTAAGAGATCACAGCTTGTCCTGCATAGCCCATACTTTAATACATTCTACTTTACACCAACCTGAAGGTTACCCATCGTTAATGTCTTTTAACTAGTTATATCATTGATGCAAATATAGTATAAATATATCATCAGATAGGGAGAGGAGAGAGAGAAAGACCCAACAGCCACTCTCCTTAACCTGTCTCACCAACACGCGTCTAGAAGCACCAATTAGGGTCTTCCTTCTCTGTCCTCTCTCCCCTCTCTCTCTCTCTGTGTTCTGTCCCCTTTCTTTTGGAGTCAAAAGCCTATAAAACCCCCCAACACCCTCTTAAACCGGCTTCTTTCTTGCTGCAAGCCAATCCTAATTCCTACCCTTACTCACATTACATACGTATCATATCACATCTCTAAAGTCAGCAAAAAAGAGAAATTTTCACAACACAATTCAATTCTGAGCTAATTATGGGAAGATCCCCTTGCTGTGAGAAGGCTCACACAAACAAAGGTGCATGGACCAAAGAAGAAGATGACAGACTTATATCTTACATTCGAGCTCACGGCGAGGGCTGCTGGCGCTCCCTCCCCAAAGCCGCCGGCCTCCTCCGCTGCGGCAAGAGCTGCCGTCTCCGCTGGATCAACTACCTCCGCCCCGACCTCAAGCGTGGCAACTTCACCGAAGAAGAGGATGAACTCATCATCAAACTCCACAGCCTCCTCGGTAACAAGTAAGCAAACAAACTCACCCCATATGTCTCATATTCTCATCACATGAAAAGATCTTATCTTTTTATCTAAATCAAAACAAAACAACAACCTTGTTGCTGCTGTTTTAGGTGGTCTCTGATTGCTGGAAGATTGCCGGGGAGAACGGACAATGAAATAAAGAACTATTGGAACACTCACATAAGAAGGAAGCTTTTGAACAGAGGAATCGACCCTGCAACTCACAGACCTCTGAACGAAGCTGCTTCTTCTGCAACAGTTGTAACAGTTGCAACTGCCAGCAATATATCTTTCGGTAAACAAGAACCAGAGACAAGTTCGAGTAACGGAAGCGTGGTTAAAGGGTCCATCTTAGAACGGTGCCCTGACTTGAACCTTGAGTTAACCATCAGTCCTCCTCGCCAACCACAACAAGAAGAACAACAACCTCAGAAGAATCTTTGCTTCGTTTGCAGTTTGGGTTTGCACAACAGCAAGGATTGCAGCTGCAACGTGGCCAACACTGTCACTGCCAACAACACCGCTCCTCCTGCTTCTGCTTCTGCTTCTGCTTATGATTTCTTGGGCTTGAAAACCAACGGTGTTTGGGATTGCACCAGCTTGGAAATGAAATGAAATGAATCCAAGCCATACCTATTAGTTAGTGTTGTTGGAGAGAACTGAGAGAATGAAATTCATTAGTTTTGAATTTTCTCTCCTTATTCCTTTCTTCTCTTCTCTGATTTCTGTAATTAATTAATTAATTAGTCTCTGATGCATAATATATAGTTCCGGTACAGTTGAACATCATTCCCCACTTTTTTTTCCTTTCTTGTTACTCTCCTCTAATCTGGAATTGGAGTGGTATACTAGTATATTCATTTTCATTTTTTCCATCTGCAAAAACTTTATTTTTATTTGACAGAAGACACTCTTTCCGATTGGAATGAGTGATGACAGCTCTTTTAATTATATTTTACTGCATATTCAATAGTTTATCTGCATCATCACATCCCCGGTCATAGTTAATCTTTTTCTTTCCTAATTCTTAGTTTTTAATTTGAGTATGAATAATTATTCGTGGCTCCACATGGATGCATCGAACAATTGCGCTAGCTACTCCCCAGATACGTTATTATATTTGAATCTTGTGATTTTGGGTTTATGCTTATTATGTATGCATTCATGCGTCATACATATAGAGTATAGACACCACTGAGCCTGTGGTGTCGATCTTTATTTCCCTTTAAATTCTTTTTGGAGGCTTTTGGGCTTGTCTTTTATGGAGAAAAATATAAGGAAAAGGGTGATGATAGATATATCCATCGATGTATACGCAAACAGTGAGTGGATAAGCTGAGATTGGAGGAGAAATTTTTAGATGGAATTAATGGTTCCATTCCACTGCTACCTAATTGAGTTTAAATAAAATAATGCTCCCTACATCTACACATCAGTTTATATGTATTCTTTAATATAATTCATCACATGTTGTGTGGAGGAAACTGAAACATGTGGCTCTTTGGTAATTGAAAAGAAAAAAAAAATAGTAAATCTTAATCTGATTTCTACTGAATCAGATATACAGCTAGCTAAATACTGGTACGTGTGATACCAGGTACTGATACAAACAATATATGTAAAACGCGTGAATGAACGAGCAGAATCCGTAGTACAACATGTTCCTTCTACCAACCTCATTAACATTTAATTATTTAGGCCATGCTCCAACCAACTTCTTAACTTTGGTGTGTATATAGATGCGAACATACCTAGGTTTTCCCATACTTTATTTATTTTACCTTGCAGAGAGAGCCACTACAAACTGTGCTCTTCTAGATTTGGTGATACGTCTTGGCAATCAAGCCAAAAACTGAGAAGGTAGAGGGTATCTGACGAGGTACAGCATAATTAATTAGGTACTTAATTGGTTTCGTTAGGTTAATGAAACCCCAGGAATCCTGAATTAGTTGTTGTGTTCACTAGGCACACTTGTTTTCAATCCACATCCATATTCATTGTTAGTTATTTAAAGAATGTTTTGTGGTGGTTTTAGGTGATAAAATGGGAGTTGCGTGATTATGTTTCTAAACTTTATTGTGCTTGCTTGGTGCGAGTATGCTTTCTCAATACTGGCTAGGTAGCTACTAGCCACATTATTGCGTATTGACGATGGATATGTATATATATAAGGGTGCTTAGAATAGGTAAATGGCATAAATCACATTAAAAGGTGCGAGCAACTAAAATAAAATTGGCAGTAAATTGATCCTACCAACCATTCAAATATTATCTGCCGCATTAACTCAGGGTCATGTCATGGGGTCTGTCAGAGACCAATTCGATTCGATTGGCCAGTTCTGGGTGCATTCGATTAATGGGGATGTTTTTCCCCAACCTAATAACATTTCAAGATTGTGACTTTAGTGTCTGTTACAAAAAAAAAAAAATGAAATTTTTTGAATGGGTTTTGTAATTTGTGAGTAAATTTGTGGGGGATTAGGACTATTACTATTAGGATTAGATAACTACGAGCAGAAAGGACAGAGGTGGTGGTAGCTACTTTCCAACCAGATCAGATCCCAAAACTAGCCCTTCCCACATATAATGGGGAGCGTCCCTTTTCAACCATCCCTTTTTCCTTTTTCAAAAGTGTTAGGTAGAGACATTAGAAGCTTCCATGAGATATTTTTTTTATATTTATTTCTTCACTGCTCCCAAGCCAAGGTAGCCTCACAAAAATTTTATGGTCTTGTTTTGATGAATAGGTAGCGCAGCCAACAAGTGCCCCGAGATAGGGGACTTTTGTGATTTTAATTTATTGCTTTCTTTCTATCTCAGCCGTGAAATAACAACTGGGTTGGGGAAGATTGCTACTTACTTATTGTTCCTTCTCTACTCTCTACTACTTTGATACATGTTGTTAAATTGGTTGAACCTGCACCCACATCACATGCATCATTTCTGGTGGGTCCATTTGGATTCATCTCTAGATCCTCACCGCATCACCTTGGAGATTACTAAATTATGGACAAGGATGCCTTACATAAGCCATTGTTTGGTGCAAGTACTTTATCCAATTCTGTTTCTTGGATGTGCATGTGTGTTGCATATAGATATGGATCACATGATATTAATAATAATGATAATGTTGATAGTACCTTAACCAACTTGATAAATGGCAGCACACATGTGTACACTTTATGGCCATTCCCTGGGGTCCTTTATAGCTAAAACTGGGCCTTCCTTTTCCAATTATTGTTTCTCTTTTCCTTTCCCACTTCATCCCAATTTCTTTTCTTTACTAATTTTAGCCTTGCCACACAGTCAACTTTACCACAACTTAGATTTCACTTTGCTTTGGACATTTGGTAATCATTTACCAGGACACATGCACAGGAACCACAACGTTGGACAAACTGTAATAAAACTAAGCTTTGCAACTTAATTGTTTGTTTTCTGTTATTTGTAATAAAACTGTTAATAACTTAAACATTATCCACTTTCTCTTCATGATCTGTCTTCCATCTATAAAACTGCAGGTCCAAATAAAGTGTAAGCAACAAACAAACATACCAAAAATGTAAATGTGAAATATTTTGTACTTTAGAGGTTCATTCAATAATATAAATGTGAAAACAGTTGCATGGTAAGGATAAGGCATATTTATAATTGGGAGTAAGAAGGAGATGCATTTTTGTTGTGGGGGAAGGAGTTGGACAAAATGTGAGGACTGGTCCTTGAAATTGAGCTAAAAAGTAGGAACACTTTCCTTTCGAAATTAACATGAGATGAATGTGGGAGTTTGGCATGTATAAGTGTGAGGTATAGTTTGCTAAAACTGGGGTTGGCATTCACCAGCTTCCACTGAAATTAGGATTAGATTTATTTTGCAGGCATGGACTCAAGACATGGAACTAATTATGTCGTCAATGCTTTGACTTAACCAGATAAGCTTTCTTCTCTAAAGAGACACATGATGTAACAACATACATGTGTTCCAAATAAACTTCTCCATACATGATTGTAAAAAGTATATGTTTTGTGTAAATTAAAATTAACTTATATAAGTTGTAAAATAATTTATAAATAAATTTATATAATTTCTATAAATTAAATTTTGAAAATAATTATTTTATTTGTATTAGTACAGAAATTTATCTAAATAAATCGATAGATATTCATTAATAGTCATTTTGTATATCCACCTAATATTATAAGAATTGAATACTGTTAGAATTACAAAAAAGAGGTTTATAAAAATTCAACCTTCTTTTCGAAATGTAGTTAGTAATGAGAAACTTTAATACAACGTAAATGTCTTAGGCTTTAACTATGCCATCATTGTATTCAGTTCAAAAATAAACCAACTGAATTCTTAAATGGACTTTAAGCAAGGAGTTTGTCATGTTTACATAATAGAATTCAAAAGAACTAAAGTTAAATTTATATTTAGAAATGATAATTTTATAAGTAATTTTAGAATATATATTTTTGTTTAGATGGCAAAATAAATCACTAATCTTAACTAATTTTGCTCGTCGCATGCGCAGCAATATTTATGGAAATAAGTTATTTCAATATTATAAATAAGGATTGATGACACTCATGGATAGAGAATAGGAGGAATTAAACCTCAATTCAAATATAATACTATTTGAATATTAAAATTGAGTTTAATCAGATTATTTGCTCAATATTCTAATTCGTCATTTCCTTCTTCAAATTAATTTATAACTGTGCTAAAAGAAAAAGAGAAAGATGAATTATTTTAAATTGTTAAAGAAAAAAGACCATGCACAACAGTTTTAGACTGATATTTAATCATAAATCACCTATTTAAGACAATTGTTATAAAAAAAATTACTTAATTAATCAGGATCGTAGGAAGTAAATAATTTAGTTTATAATAACAATAAATTTATCTTGGATTTGTATTTTTTTCTTAAAAGTTATTCGTGTCATCAATTTGTTTGTTAATCTCTCTCACTTGGATTAGTAATGGGTATTTTTGAAACCAATGGATAAAAAGGTAGGCATTAATTTGATCAGATAACAACGTAATAGCTACTTATAATGTGTATGTGTCCCAATTAAATTGTCCTTAAATTAGTTTGATCTAAATAGATTTAGAAGTTAGTAATAATATAGAGATATTATAATGGAATAAAAATAGCATTATTGAGTTGAATAACCTACCTATGGTGTGGGCCCTGAACGTTACCAACTCGAGTATGTTTTGGGGCGGTAGTTGGTAGCCGTCCGACGTAGGCACATGTGCGCTGCTGCGGCGGTGGGCCCTCTCTAAACCACCGTCAATCACCGGTGGGTCCCACCAAACCCTAAACTTCCTTACAGTCAGTCATTCGTCAACATACGCCTCAACTCTATTCCACATAATTATATCTTTCCCATCACCATTTCAGCATTTTCCCTAATCCAATATCCAATATTGTTTAAGGAAAATCTCCCTATTAATTCATTGCTTTTATCCTTAATTATTCTCTCTAATTCCATGGATTCGATGATGTTATGAGTTAGAGAAAAAAAGAAAAGAGTATTAATTATATATAAACTACAGTAATAATTACTAAACGACAATCAATGGTCCTCTTCACAATTTTTTCAATATTTGACTGTATTGGAGTGACCTTTGTCCCTGAGGACTAACCTCATCTTTGAATACATACATATATATCATTAGAATTAACCTTGAATTTAACTCTTAATGAAATTGAATTGAATTAGCAAATGTTATAATTTTGAAGACATGCATGGGACAGAGGCATTACTAGGAGTAGCAGAGTGAGACCTAATATCCTACGAGCCTAAGACCCTAAGAGCCTAGTACCCTAGAAATGTAGATAGAATTGGATGAGGTGGTTGGGCAAAAACTCATTAAATTCTAGCACTGGCTTGCTTTTCTCTTCTTTTACTGAACAAACAAATTAACACTCTACAATGAAGAGATGTGTAGTTCCCACACCTGGCCTCTGCTCAGGAACAGAAAGGAACATCCCAACCCTTCCCTGCTTCACTCACAAATATTAAATGCCTTTGAATCCAAAGATTAGATGGTTAATAATTTGGTAAGGTGAGTAGATGAGTTAGGGTTGTGTTAAAAGTGAATGGCTTTATGGCGAAGGAGTGAGGGTTATTGATTAGTTGTTGGTTAGGTCTTGGGGTGGAGCAGGTCTTTTAATGGGTTTGGGCCATGGGTGGGCCAAGGGTGGGCCTGAGGGTACCAAACCGTGACAGGGACGGGTAGAGAGACAGAGCACCCTGCGCAAAATAGCAAAAATGTAGCGGGTAGGAAAAGTTCACATAGTTTGGTGAGATGTCTATGATTAAATAATGAGATAGGCACATGAAGGAGCAGCACAAAAATGCATACTATTAATAATATTATTATTAATAATAATAATAATAATAATAAAATATATTATTGCACTGTGTGTGGTGTGGGTGGATGGATGATGGATGGATGGGCATGGTGTTAGGTAGTGGTTGCTTGGATTTAGGTGATGATGATGATGGTTATGATTATGCAAAGTCAGTCATAATCCTCATTCATTCAGTCCATGTATCTCATGCACATGTAGATGTAGTCTTTTGTGAGTCAACCATCTATCCCTGTCACAAACTCAACACTTTCTTTTTTTATTTTGATAAACTGAAATTATTGTCTTCTCTGCTCTCTTTCTCTGTAACCTAAAGTCAGTCCTGTTATGTCATCTCTCTCTCTCTTTTTGTTCACAACTCTTCCACTTGTTCACTTGCTTAATGTCTTCCCAACACCCTGTTTTAATGAGAGCAAGTGGTCCATTCACACTACACATATGCTAAGTCCTCCCAAACAAACATTTCTGCACACATTCATCAACTTCCTCACCACTTCACAAACAATTTCTGGAATTCAATTCTCGAATAACCACTAACAAGGAACATAAATTATCCACACAACTTATATATAACTTAAATAAGATTTCCTATCTACATTTCATCTTAATGGCTACTAAGTTTAAACGTCAATGGCCAATAATTTAAATAATTTTCTTAAGTATGTTTTATTCAGTTGTTTATGCAGTAACTTAAAAAATCAAATACTAATCATTTTAAGAAAACTAATAATTTCATTATATTGTCTTATTTGCTAAAACTGACATTTTATTTGATTAAAACAGATTTTTTTAACGAAGTCGGTTGAAACTAAATTGATTTGAGTTAAAGTAATTTTGAGTTTTGACAACTACTTATATAAAACACTTCGATCTTGAAATAAGTAATCAATCATGTATATAAGAACTACGTGATAAGTAAATGATACTTTCTCTTATAACAAGTGATGTAAAAGCACTGGAATAAAATGTTATGTTGTTATTATTTCATAAGTCCAAATTCAGAATAACTAATTTGGGTAATTATAAATTATGAAGATGGAGGTCGAGATATGAAAATTGTTGAAAATAGTCGATCATATAAATATAATTGACTCGGAAATCTAAAATGATGACAAATATATATAATTGACACATTTTGAAGTTTTAAAATGACAAAACAGTTTGAAGTGAAATAATATTTTAAACTATCACTAATTTAGAAAATGGAAGTGTGGTAAGATGAAGTGATAAACAATAACCTTTGGAAACGTGCATTTTGATGGTGTATATAGTGCGCTGATGGATCCAAGCTAGGACGTGAACGGATGTACTGGTTTGGGGCCTAAGTTTTAATAAATATACAATATTTGTATTTTTTAAATGGTAAAAATATATAACAAAGGATCTTTTTCATAAAAGGTATATTAAATCATTTTTGAACATTCTAATTGAAAATAATATTTTTATTTATCATACTTTTAAGAATGTTATTTGATGTATAATATGATAAAACTATTATAGTTGATAAGCTGTTTTATGATTATGTATTAAACATCAAGAAGGTATGATGAAATTGTATGATGGTGTAGAATTATTTAAGTGATTGATGAGAAGTAGTTATTAACATGGAGACAATAAAATATTTGTTAGAACATAGTTTGAATGCGAAACTTCAATTATAGGAAATTGTATCACATGGTGCAAAACTAATGTATTTTTTTTAATTATTTTGGTGTGGTTAGTCAAAATGACTCGATGTATGTGTGAGGAACTACTTGTGGGATTTGAATTGTTACTTGAAACCGAGTTTGGTGAGTAATGTGATATTGCAGGGTATCATTATCATTAGACACTCAAATGTTAGCACTTGATAGATACCATCATTCTTTTTGAAAGTCATCTAGTCTTTAAATATTTAATTGACATTTTTTCTATTTTTTGGTACGTGGTCAATGAATATGCTTGATTATTATGGTTAAATAACTCATGATTTTATTAATTATTTAATTATTATTAACTTATCTTATTTTGTTTGTGTTTGTTTCACAACTTTGAGGTCTGTATAGTGATACATAATTAGGAAGTAATTCATGTTTATGCTTTTCTCAAGGACAACAGCTGTAGCATTTTCTGGAATTTTAAATTTCTTCTTTTAGAAAACATGTATCTATGTGTATTAGTTAGTAAACTCATATGGGTAATTAAATTTATGTATACATATAAATATTGAGTATACTCTCTAGTTACATAAATGTTAATATATATATATATATATATATATATATATATATATATTGAGTATACTCTCTATATATATATATATATATATATATATATATATATATATATATATATATATATATTAATTAATTAGTTGTACCCTGTATTTGGATGAGTTTTAGAATATTATTAATTTTATTAAAGAATTTGAAAATTTTTATGATAAAATATATCGTGTTGATAAAGAGTTTTCTTTTTTTTAAAAAAATAAAATTATAAGTATTTTAATAACTTAAAATTGAATTATTTAAAATTTTACCAAAAAAGTATGAATTTGAAAATCTTGTATTCTTTTGCCTTATAAATTGTGGCATCTTCTCTTCATATTTTCTCGTTGGTTTGATTTAGTTGAAATATGATTGAGTTGAATCAAGACAAGAGATTGGTGATTTGGTATCATTTTTTCAATCAATGGATTTTTTTCTTGATTAAATTTAATCATTCTCGGTTGTAATTGCTAATATGATTTCTTTGTCAATACAAACTAATAGTACTTTTTTAACTGACATTACTTTGATTTTTTCTTTTTTTTTTCAACATAGAACAATGTTTTCTTACTTACGTTGAACATGATTTTCTTGGTTCATATTAACATATATTATTTTTACTTAATGTCATCAATACTTTTTTAACTAATATTGATCAAAATGTATTTTAGAGTAATTTATGAACTCATGTTAACATAGATTTTATTGACTAGCATTATAATTTTTCTGTTAATATAAATTAAAATCTTTAATGTAGCGTAAATTATTTTGTAATTAATATTATTGGAATTATTTATCTATTAATGTATAAACTTATTAAGCATGAGATTATTTATAATGAATGTGACCAATTTTTTTTGTTTAGAAAATTATGTATAACTCCACTCCACTGCACGATGTAGGGAAGGAAGAGGAAGCATGGATTTTCCAGAAAGCCTTGCCCCACATCCACCGCCAAAACTCCAAACACTTCCGAATGAAAACCATCTTAGAAAAAAAGTTTTGGCCAAAATTAGTTGTTTGATGAAATTCATCTTTTGACATGGCACTGCCATCACATGGCCTTGGCCCCTTCAAGACTAATACTAACTTATAATAATCCATACTTAAATCTGATGCTGACATTTTAAACGGTTAGCTTCAATTATTGGATTTTGCTTCAGTTTCTCTCTCAATTAGATTCAATTTCTTGAAGAGGAATACTACTAACTTTACACTGTCTTATCTCAATTCCCAAAGCACTTAAAGAGAAAAGCTTGAGAAGCAAGTTAAATAGAAGATTATGTAAAATGTAACCACCAATATAGTTGCTTTTGACAAATAAAATATTGTGCTACTAGGGTTCTACCAATCCTCAATCAAGTTCATATCATTAGAATGCAATGCAAATGGAAGCAGAGTTTTGATGTGGATGTGACGTGGCTTTTGGGTGACTTTGCCACAACATTTACTCTTCTTCAAACCACCCAACAACTTTACTTTCCAACTTCATTTCACTCTCTGGCGCATCCAGAGAGATACCTACAAATTCTTCCTCCACTTTGGTATCCTCTTCTTACAGTTCCATCATAATAAATAGGAAATTACTCATGTACTTTTATTTTAAAATTAAAAAAAACTCAGCATTGTCCCCCACCTCCTTCACCTCATCTTTGAACATATGTGAACATCTTCCTCTCGTGCGTGTTTCCATTTCATCTCCATATAATTATTTGTGTAACATCTTTTTCATTCACCACTTTGTGAGTTATACTATAGATTTAAGTGGTTAATTTGATAATTTGAATAATATCGGTGGGTGAATGATGACGTTGGTAATTTGAGAGTTTATAAACCAGATAAGTTTTATTCGGTTGTCATTTTGTTTTGGAGATGTAAACCAGACAAAATGTAAACCGGATGAGGTATGATCCGGTTTACATCCGCAAAATAAAATGACAACCGAATGATACCCATCCGGTTCATCGCCAACATTGTCGTTCCTTGTCACCATTGTCGAAAAATCTTTCCTATTGTTTAATGACCCTCTAAACCTTCAAAAATACCACTGTAAAAGACGTATTTGAGCAAAATGAGATGATGTTTCACTGTACTCGACCTGCGTGGAGATGAAGAATGCACTGTGCAGTTTCTTAATAAGACTAATCAAGGTCTTTTTGGTTATTTAGACAGAGTACTTTGAGAATTAAATTTTTTTATGAAGGTGCAGGAAGAAGATATGGAAGTGGAGAAAGAATTTGTTTGCATCTTAAACAAAACTAGCCTTTTTGCTCTTTGCACCCCTACCACTTCTTTAGTTCATATCCACCATGTAATTGGGCCTAATTGATTGGCCTCACAAATACTATAAGTAAATGAAAATTGTTGGGAAAAGGAAACGATTGAATCAAAATCTTCAGACTTGATGACAAAATGTGTGGTCGTCAAGAAGGTAGTGATAAAGCAACAAAAAGACAATGAACTCTGGGACATATACCTATATTTAAGTATTAGAAATAGAATAATAATAATAGGTTGTAACCATGTACATAAACTAGATATTAAACATGTCGTATATTCATTAAATTGACAACGTGAGACTATAAATAGTAATTCTCAACATGGACAAGCAGTGGATTGAGTTTTAAAGAGTTGTAATCTATTATTTAAGTTTGCAAATAAACGTAATCAATTATAACACAACAAGTGCAGTTCGATTTATCACGCAACTATAGCAAGTCAACTAATTATTGGAGAGTTGAATGAATTTTCCTGTGTTTAGATTAATCTGATCTGGCAAGATAAAATCCGATGGACCTAGTACTTTGAATGTAAAACATGTGATTAACAATTCAAAACACTATTAAATTGATTACAGGTAACTTTACGCCAACCTCATGCGTGTCTCGCTGATTCCAAAACCCTGCTGACTCAGTCTGAGTTAGTTTTAGATTTTATCAATTAATGGTGGGTTTAAGATTTGGCCCAGTTGCATTAGCCACCACTATTTCACTTCAATAACTTACTTCACTACTATTAATTAATTAATATAAAATTAAAAAATAAATTTATAGTATTATACTTATTTATCTATTGTTGAGAAAATTAAGAAAAAAATAAGAAAGATTAAACGAAAAAATACGAGAGAGATCAAACGACTCACCTATGTTATATCTCTATTTATACTTTCAGTTCTGATATCATTTATTAAAAAATTAAAAATTGAAAAGAAGAAATACAGAAAAGATAAAATAAAAAAATTACACTCACATAAGATAATAACAGTATCTTTATCTAAAATTCTTAAGACATTAAATTTATAAATTTTATTTCTTATATCACTCAATATTTTTTTATTTTCATTTAACATGAGACTTAGATTTATATTTTAATCTGTAACACATATAACTAAATAAATGCCATAAACCTATCTTAATAATATACACTCTCATAATATATTCTCGTCTATATACTGTAATTAGTATGTTACTTTTATTGGGAGGTGAAATCTGCTAGGAATTTATTGACATGATCACAAAGGGAACAATGGGTTCAAGCAAATTTGCTGAGCCCTACTTATTTGTCTCACTCACGAAGTACATGTACCCTGCGACGTTGTTATTAAGTACAGTTTCATCATGTAACATCTTGTAAAGGACAATGCTGTCCAATTCCTTAAAAGGAATTTGTTTTGATTGCACAATATATATTTATATGTATGGACATCTTAAGCTATTTAACAATCTAGAAATTATTTTATTAAAAGATTTTTGAATTGCATTATGGTAATTTTTAATGTTTCTCTCCCTATTTTAATTTTATGGTTTGTCGAAGTAACTATGATTATTTCATTAGTTTTTCTAAAAAATTATGATCGCCTATCAATATTCTATTTAGTGATTTTTTTTATCAAAGATCGGTGGATGTTTCAATCTCATTCTTCTAACAGTATGCCAAGAAGTGTGTAAATCTTCTGTAAAAAAAAAAAAATCAAAGAGTGGAATAGTAAGTAATTTTAGTGTTTTGAATATTGGGGTTATTTTGTTTTGACTATTCTTTTTATTTCTTCTACATCGTGTTTGAAGATGCTTTGAACAATACTGATTAATTTTTTTTTACTAATATAGTTTTTTATTCATTTCTTTTAAAGTTGAATGAGTGTGCTTCTTATTTTTAAATATTTTAATTCAGGTCTTGAAAATTGAAAAGGTTTTATTAACTACCCTTCAATTTCTTATATCACGGAATTCTTCTTTATTGTTTTCTATTTTATTTATCACAACTTTGCATAATAGTTTAATTTAGTTGAGAGTAAATATTTTGTATATTTTTGAAAATTTATTTTCCGTTTTTTTAGTTTTTTTTTATATTCAATAATTTTACTTCTTTTAAGGGAGGTATTATTCCCAGGTTTTCTCCTTTACATGTTTTCCTATTTTTTCAGTCAATTTAATCATATTTATAGTAAGTTTATCTTATAACCACATGAAATAAGACATATCTTCTTAAAATAATTTTAAATCTTTGTAATATTAGTCTCTAAATTTTCTTAGATCATTTTGTACATAATAGTTAAAAAAAACTACTTTGTTTCTTTTTTCTTGTTTAAGAAATTCAATATTAAGAACTTTTTTTTTGTCTATTTCAAGAAAATTATTATATGTAACTGACTAAAGTTAGATTGAGTCTGTGAATCATATATATGAGTTCAATAATGTCTTGAATTGTTTATTTCAATTTCCTATTCATGGGTTGAGATCGGAGGAGATTGTCTAAGAATTTTAAGAACAATTATCTAACTAATGAAAAACTTGATCTATCTATGAATAGTTTTGCTAAACTAATATCAAGAATTCTTGGAAAAAGTAGTTTTTTTTTTTTTTTTTCAAACGAGCAAACAACACTTCTAATGCTCCAAAATAATGGTCTTAAGTACTATTATATATATCTTCTACCTTGTTGAGATTTGTTACAGTTAAGATATTTTCTAATCTCCATTTTAGTCGTTGTATATTTCGTTATTTTTTATGTCTCTGATACACGTTAATTTTATCATAGTTAATTAATAAAAGAATAGTTTCTAGGGGCAATTAATAGTGCTCATGAAACTAATTGAATTTCATTACTTTATAATAATTTTTATGCAGTATTATAATAGGTATGACATATTATTCAATTCTTCATCCACTATCTTTCCATTTAACATAATATTATATGAACTATTATGAAAGTTATGGACATTTAATAATTAGGATAATTATTTCTATATAATCAACCATTACGTATATTATTTTTGAATAATGCTAAAATTTCTTGTAATTTTTTAAGTATATTCCTAGCCTAAACAGTGATCTTATAGCTATTTGTATTTATAGGTATATTGTTATTTGTCTGTCTAAAGACTAAAAGAATAATGTCATGTGTTTACTTTATATTTAGTCCCCTTTCTATGATTTTCATTATATATTATACTTTAAACATGTTTAATAAATTAGTTTTATGTACACAAATGATATTTCAATTTCTAAGTCATCAATCTTTAATTTCTAACATGCTAATTGCTTTACACATGATATAAGCTTAGTTTTGGAAATATAGTGAAGTTTACTAATATTTGTACTCTCTCATAGTAGAACTTTACTATTGGGAACACCCTTTCGATTGATCAACGCTTAAAATCACACCTCACCTCTTAAAATTCTTTAGCTAATTAAAATACTCCTTTCTAAGGTTTGACAAGCCAACTACCACTTATCTTGTCTATAAATAAATTGTAATTGATTTTATTTTTAATTCAGAGAGAATTGCAAGTATAAATATAGCATTCGGAGAAAGAAGCATTGCTTGATCCTTTCGCTCATTGAAACCTTTCTGTTATTGTAAAAACTTTGTGATGCTTGAAGTATTATTCTATTTTTGAAGTTTCTAAAGTGTTTCTTTTATAAGCTTTTCATTATAATAAATTATTGAATTTTAATCCCTCATTGTGATCGTTCAAAGGGATATATCTGTGCTAGAAAAGGAGCTCCAAATATTACTTATTAACTAATATCTCTTATATATTAAAAATTAAATGATTCATATAGAAAGAAACCGAAATCCAAACTTTTATTTATTATGAAAATTTTGCAAAAGAAGCACTTTAAAAACTTCAAAGAAACATTATACTTTGTGCTTTAAAAAGTTTTTTACAAGATTTATATGACAAGAGGATCGAGTGATGTCTTCCTTCTCCAATAGTTACAATTTTTACAGATTTTAAAAATAAACAAATTATAGTTTAATTATATCTAAGATAGGTGCTACTTTATATTCTTGAACCTTACATCATGTACAAAGTCTTTAAGAATATTCAGGAACCTTGTATCTCCTAAAATTTGTATGTAAAAGTTTGTATAAACTAGTATACAATAATAATTATTTTTCTGTACAAGCACATATACTCAACAACAGTAGTTTAAGATTCATAATTTCAGTTAGATATGATTAGATTTTATTTCATTAGTGAGATCTAAGTTCATTTATGTTTGAGGACTTTCATGATCTGGAGGATACGATCTTCAAAGTTTTGCTGCAGTAAATGATGTGCTACTATTTGTACAATTACTCCACTTGTCTAATCTTTTCATTTTATTTGTGCATGTGAATAAAATATAATTAGAACTTACATCTATACACCATGAAACTTTTTTTACATTATCAATATACATACTATTTACTGGTATAATTATAACAACTGGAGTCAATTAATTTTTGTTGATGAAACTTAAAGTTGAGTTTATCCCTGGTGCTTGAAAGGAGACAAACCAAATGATGTATATGATATGAGAGTATGTATATTTTTTGGATGTGGGCAATGAATGGATTGAGTGAGTGGTAAGCCCACAAACACGCTATGATCCAACAACCGCATTACTTTTTGGAGATAATCAGAGCACACTCAAGTAGTAGAGATGATGGTCAACCAGATTCAGTTTCTTACAGGGCTGTGTTCATCAAACTAATTATTTATTACCATTTCCTCATACATCTTCATGGCTTTTCCAGTGTAAGTTTAGACTGCAGTTTGTCTCAACTTCTACTAAATTAATTTTGAAGACATTAGTTTAGAAATGTAACATTTTTAATGATGGTGGCAAATAGTCACCGTGACCACACCTTCTAGTGCTACACTCACAATTCAAACTTTTCTTCATCCGACCATATGCTAGTACATGCACTACAATTTACAACATGACACTAATTAACAATGTTCAGAAAATACTACATTTCTTCTTGTTTTTCTATTCCACATTTCTGACACGGTATCATTACTCTTAAAGTTGCTCTTTTACTTTCTCCTGTGAATAAAAATAATAAAAAAATGTTGTTGAGCTTTAAGTCGTGTTCTAATGATAACAGTAAGAGGAGGTAGAACTTGGTTCTATTATTAGTTTGTCGAGGCAGTTTAAGAAGAAAAGATAACAAAGTTTGCTGAAAGCAAATCTATACGTCATCTTGGTGATATCAGAAAGTTGAAAGCAATCGTGATCATGAATATGGACCTACTTAATTATTGTATATGGTGATTAGCAGTGTTGGGATGAAGAACACTATCATCTATCTACCAAATGATATTAAAATATGGAATAGTGGAAAGCGGAGACCGTGTAGGTAAATGTTCAATTGCTTGAAAACAATAACAAAAAAAATCTTCGCTTTTTCTCTCATATCTTCTTAGATATGATGTACATTAATATGTTTGTATTCGACCATCTCATGGCCCCATCCATCTATGCACTCGCTTGGTTAAGTGGCAGTTTGGTATCTCATCATAAGCGACATGTTCCCACTTAAGGTCCGAAGAGGTATTGATTGCAAGCTGAAATTGTCACTGCCCAATGCACGAGTAATTCAGTGAAAATGTTATGCACATAACTATCAATGGAAACGTGTAGTGCGTGGACTGTACGTAGGTACACTCTTTTCCTATAAAACCCTATTCATTTTCATCATATAGAAGCATCCCTTTCATTCACCTTTCTTCTGATTTCCCCCCCCCCCCCCCCCCCCCC